>OIEM01000729.1_pt1 | contig 15426 bp, 7 predicted proteins | sample 1581761 | NCBI WGS metagenome assembly OIEM01 (sample SAMN01760978, study PRJEB22395) | human gut metagenome | reverse complement strand
GTTGCTTTTAAAATTTAACGTTAACACCAAATGAATAAGTTCTTGTATTGGGATGCACATCATTACGGGAATCTGTGCTCAGTTTCTCAGGATCATAATCATCCAAGGAAGTGAAAGTAAGCAAATTAGTTCCTGCCAAATAGAGTCTGAGACTCTGAACGCCCAACTTGGTCAAAAACTCTCTTTGTCTGAAAGTATATCCAATTTCCAAGTTCTTCAGGCGCAAATAATCTCCTTTTGTCAGCCAAAATGAAGAGTAGTTATTATTAATAGTTCCTCCCAAACGAGGCATGCTTCCATCCGGATTACTTTCAGACCATCTGTCCAACCAACGGCTAGTCTTGTTTCCGCCATTGGAAATAGTAGTTTCATCCCAATTATAACGATATACACCTGCAATGCCTTGCCAAAATGTATTAACATCAAAATCTTTATAAGAGAATCCCAAGTTAAAAGAATACTGCATTTTAGGGAACGGATTTCCGATAACAGTACGGTCAGCATCATTTATGTTGCCATTATTATCTATATCTTCATACATGATATCACCTAATTGCGGTTCCTGGTTGTTTTGCAGAATCTTCTGTCCGTTCGCATTTACACGATCCAAATCTGCCTGGGTACGATAGATACCGATAGCTTTCAGCCCATAATAAGAACCAATGGCTTCACCTTCACGATTGATGGTATTATTACTTATATCTTCCACCCCTTTCATATCAGTAATCTCATTTTTCACGCCTGAAAGTGAGAAACCTGCCTGCCATGCCCAATCACCTTTTTGGTCGAAATAGTTAGCTGCCAATTCCCAACCACGGTTACGGACCTTTCCCGCATTCTGATAAGGAGCATCCAAAGATCCCAGGAAAATACCCGGCATAGCGAGTTTCATCAAAATATCCGAGGTATTTTTCTCATACCAGTCAAAAGTGACATTGATCTTTCCACCCCAAAAAGCAGCATCAAAACCAAAGTCTGTAATAGTAGTTGTTTCCCATTTAATGTTCTCATTAGGTATCTTGGCAGTCTTCATACCAATCTGTTTGCTATCACCAAAATAGTAACTACCACTAGCCGCCAATGTAGCCGCATAAGCATAGTTACCAATTTCCTGATTACCCAATTTACCCCAGCTACCACGCAATTTCAATGAGTGGAGGAACTTCACATTCTCCATAAATTTCTCATTTGTCATGATCCATGCACCCGAAAATGAAGGGAAGGTAGCATAACGATGTGCCTTGGGCATACGTGACGAACCATCGTGACGGACATTCATCTCTAACAGATAACGGCCTCCGTAATTATAGTTCAAGCGTCCGAAGAATGACTGCAAGGAACTTTCTTCCGCCGATCCGGTCACATGATCATTCATAGTACCTCCATCCATTTCATAAATATTATCGGTAGCAAATCCCTGCTTGGACGCCTCATTCTTGTCCCAACGGGTAGCCTGGATAGAATGGCCTGCCAACAGATTGAACGAATGTTTTCCTACAGAAAAATCATAAGTCAGGATATTTTCATTAATATAAGTCGTTTCCAGATAATGATAATCTGTCAGTTTATTGGTACCGACCGTGGTCAGCGCATTTCCTTCAGCATCGTATCTTACATTATTCTTCGGATTGAAAGTAGTCACATCATTCATATAATATTTATAAGCCAGGCTTGAACGGAATTTCAATCCTTTCATGATGTCAATCTCACCAAAGAATTTACCATCAAAACGATAATGCTTGTTATCCTTATATCCCATATTCAAAGCTTCAATCGGATTTTTGAATACGGATTGGGAAATATTGGGATTTCCATCCAGGAATCCATAATGTCCGTTAGAATAGCGTACAGGAACAGTAGGACGGGTAAACCAAGTAAGGTAGCGCATCAAACCTTCGCCGGTAACACTGGTCGTAGGCTCATCAATGTTCTGGCGGCTTCCCGAAAGATTCAATCCTAATTTTACAATACCCAACTGCGCATCCAGATTAGAACGGAAATTGAAACGTTGGTTAGCTGTCTCACGCAAGATACCATCTTGCTGGAAATATTGAGTGGAAATCATGTAATGTACCGCTTTACTACCACCGTTCACAGACAAATGGTGTTGGTGCATGGCTGCTGTACGAAACATTTCCTTAGCCCAATCGGTATTGGCAAAATGATCGGGGTCTGATCCGTTTTGCAACTTTTGTAACATTTCATCCGTGTATGCTTTGGAAGGCCAGCATTCGTTATACATCTTCGCCCATTCATAAGAATTCACATAATCGGGCAGCACGGTAGCTTCTTGCAAAGCGATACTACCGGAATATGTAATGGTAGGTTTCTGCTCACCGCCCCGTTTGGTAGTCACCAGAATAACCCCGTTGGCAGCACGTACACCATAAATAGAAGCCGAAGCCGCATCCTTCAATACGGAAACACTTTCAATATCATCTGCAGGGATTTCCGCAATCTGGCTTACCGAGCTTTCCACTCCATCGATCAAGACCATCGGATCATTGTGTTCAAAAGTTCCCACACCACGGATACGGATTTCGGGACTGTCATGACCGGCCTGGGCACCATTGTTGGTCAACATAACACCCGGCAAACGACCCTGAAGCATATTGGCAGTATTAGCTACCGGCATAGAAGCTACATCCTTGAAATTTACAGCAGCAACAGAACCCGTCAGATTTTCCTTCTTCTGCACACCATAACCGACTACTACCACTTCGTCAATCATTTCCGTATCTTCCTTCAGATTTACATTCAGTACCATATTGTCTTTCGAAATATGAAATTCCTGATCGGAATATCCTATAAAAGAAATGACAATAGTAGAATTAGAAGCCACCGAGAGATTGAAATTACCATCCAAGTCAGTTACCGTTCCATTGGTTGTTCCTTTTTCAACCACACTAGCACCGATGACCGGTTCGCCTGTGGCATCTTTTACAATACCGGAAACTTTAAACTTGTCTGCTTGCAGACTGGAAGCGCTCACATTCATCGCAGGGATGAAGAAGCAGAAACACAGCAATAGGCTCAGTACCCGGAATGTACTGGTTTCTGTCAGAGTTTTCATGTTCATAATACTTTTTTTAAAGGTCTAACAAATAAAGATAATTCGTTTTATTTGCCAGCAAAAGTAAGAGGAACAGAAAAGAAACAGGGAGAATTATTACCGGAAAAAGGCTGTTTATTCCCTATAGAGCCTATTTCCGGTAATAATCAGCCATCATACTTCATCATATACTCTGTAGGAGAAAGTCCGAATTTCTTCTTAAAGCAGGAACTGAAATATTTAGGGTCGTTGAAACCTACAGCATACGCCAAATCGGCTATACGGATTTTCTTTTTCTCGTCTATCAGCCGACAAGCCGCTTGCAAACGGACATTGCTGATAAATGCAGAGGGAGTAAGTCCGGTCAACAGTTTCAATTTATCTGCTAGTGTAGTCCGGGCCATACCCATCTCCGCCATAAACTGTGCATGTTCAAAATCACAATCACTCAAATGGGCATTCACACAATCCACCGCTTTCCGAATGAAAGCTTCGTCCATCGAGGTGTAATTTAATTCTTTGGCTTCAAAGACCAACTGCTTACGAAAATCCACCCCCATACGTTTGCGCCGTTTCAACAAGTTATCTATCTTGGCAAACAAGACAGAGAGGCGGAGCGGTTTACAGATATAACCATCGGCCCCAGACTCATACCCTTCCACACGGTCTTCATCACTAGTCTTGGCCGTTAACAAAATCAATGGAATATGGCAGGTCTCAAATTGAGTCTTCACCCGGCGGCACAATTCCATACCGTCCATTTCGGGCATCATAACATCAGAAACAATTAAATCCACTTCCTGTTTGGCAAGTATCTCCAAAGCTTCCGTTCCATTGGCGGCCTTCAGAATATGGTATTTGCCATGCAACAGACGAACCATCAAAGCCAATAATTCCTCATTATCCTCCACCAACAAAATAGTCGATGCTGCCGATTTCTCTTCCAACATATCAATCTCCGAGACATTCTCCATTTCATCTGCCGATAAAATAGCATAGTCCACATTTTCGGTATTCTCGTCTACCTCATCCTCATCAAAAGCCTCACGTCTTATAGGAATTTCAACCACAAAAGTATTCCCTTCCTCCTTATCGCTAAAAACTTGTATCGTTCCATGATGCAACAATACCAAGTCTTTAGTCAGTGACAAACCGATACCCGTCCCTATGGTATGGAATTTGCGATACTCCCCTTCATAAAATCTCTCGAACATATGATCCAACTTCTCTTTTGGAATCAACTCGCCGGGATTGTTCACACTCAATTTAAAAGTTCCCCTTTCCTCATCATGAGCCTGTGACACCACAATAGTTCCTCCTTCAGGAGTATATTTAGCGGCATTGGAAAGCAGATTGTACACCACTTTATCCAATTTATCCACATCAAAATATCCCGAATATTCTTCAGACAAATCAAATTGTATGGACAATTTCTGCTTTTTAACCAAAGGAGCGAAAGCCGACACTGATTTTTTCAAGAACATACTGACATTTCCATGCGAAACTTTTAGCCGCAACTTGCCATTCTCCACTTTCCTGAACTCTAAGATTTGCTGAATCAACCGGATTAACCGCACAGTATTATCAGCTATCACAGGACAAACCGACGAACTTGCCGGTACTTCTTGTTTCAGTTCATCCACCGAAGCCGATATAATAGAAAGCGGAGTCAGCAACTCATGAGTGATATTGGTAAAGAACTGTAATTTAGCATGATTGATTTCCTCCATTTTCTGCCGTTCTATCTTCCCCATCTCTATGGCCTGTTTCATCCGGATACGGTTTCTGACAATCCGATAAGTATACCATGCCAATGAAACAAACAACAAGACATAAAGGCAATAAGCCCACCACGATAACCAAGGCGGCGGAAGAATAGTTATACGCAGACATTTCATATCCGGAGACCAGATTCCATTCTGATTGGCTCCCTTTACACAAAAAGTATAAGTACCTGCCGGAAGATTGTTATAATAGGCAAACCGACGTCCAGCCTCAACGGACAACCATTCCTTGTCATATCCCTCCAACCGATATAAATAACGGTTCAACTCAGGATTGATATAGTTCAATATTGAAAAATCAAGACTGAAATTATTCTCCCGGTATCCTAATACAATTTTATCAATAAAATCAATAGCTCTGTTTGCAGCAATCCCCTCTCTGACGGAAAGAGGATAGGTACGTACCGATACATTATGTACCTTTATATCTGTAATTACTACCGGAGAATAGGCAGTATCCTGAACTATTTTATCAGGATAAAAACTGTTCAATCCACGGAATCCTCCGAAGAAAAGTTTCCCATCCGCACCCTTGAAGCAAGAATTCCGGTTAAACATGTGGTCTTGCAAACCATCATCTACCGTGTAAGTATGTATTTTCGGTGCAGCACCATCCAAAGGGATATCAATGTGATACATTTCCGCATTGGTAGTAAGCCATAAAGTATGCTCATCATCCTCCAGCATACTGAAAACAACATCTCCATTCCGGAAATAATCATTCAAGACTGAAACAAAACGATCATTCTTCCGGTCATACAAATCGAGTCCATTACCATTCGACCCCACCCATACTCTATTGTATCCATCCACACAAACACTCATCGCCCCGATAGTGGATAATGTACCATCCGAAGGCGTATAAAACTTAACCTTATATGTTTCTCCGGATGTATCTATCCGCCATACCCCTTCATTGCTAGTCGCTATCCAGATAAAACCATCTTGATCTTCCGCCATTTTGAAAATAGAAATTTGGGGCAATGCCTGATTTGTCAAAGTCACCAGTTCATTCAAAGAATGAAGCCTTTGTTCCGTATCCAAAATAAACACTCCCGAACGTGTCCCCAACCACAGATTCCCTTTCGAATCCTCCAACAAAGAATAAATACAAATATCACTCAGTTCCGGGTTGGTTACGGTATTTACCACGTGTGCTTTCCCGGCTTTGACGTTATAGAACCACACACCGTCATCCCAAGTGGCAAAACACAATTCATTTGTCCTTTTACGATAAATAATATCATTGACCGTCGATGTATATCCCATATTCTTCAATACAGGATGAGAGCGGTAAGGAACAATGGTATGCTGTTCCATATCATAAAAAACCAGACCGAATCCCATGATTCCCATCCACAGATTCCCATTATCCTCCTGATAGACACTGCGGACAGAGCTGGTAGGGCAATGCTCACGCAAAGCCTCCAAAGAATCATAATTAAACCGGAACTTATTTGTATTTACAGTACAAACACCTCCCCCCAACATACCCAGCCACATCAGCCCGTCTTTACTGCACAACAGAGAATTCACTTCATTAAAAGGTAAATCTCCTTGAAGGTTGCCCGGAACAATATTGGTAAAATTCCCGTCCCCCGATTCATCTTCCAAAATACTGACTCCACTGCGTGAACCGATCCAGAGCTTTCCGGAATTTTTATCCTGAGCAATGGCGTAGATAATATTATCCAACAGAGAATGAGAATTTCCCTTGATGTTCCGGAATGTTTTAAATGAGAAATGTTCCGGATCATACGGATTAATGAGTTTCACCAATCCATACCGCCAGGTACCGATCCAAATATTCCCGGCTTCATCCTGAAATATGACATGCGCCGAATTACCAGGGTTAATCCCCTCGTAAGTATAATACAATTCCTCTTGAGGATTATAACGCAGCAACCCCTGTTCCCAAGTACCAATCCATATTTGTCCTTCCCTGTCTTCGATAACGGACTTTATGTCCATGTTCTTTTCACAATCGAAAGTACGTCCTCCGGCTTTCCTGCGAAACAACCCTTTGTTGCTTCCCACCCATAAGTCCCCGTTGCTTGCATAAAGAATACTCTCCACATTGCTTACCTGTAACAAAGGACTGATTATTTTTTCTATCTCATCCGTTTCCTTATGCAATACATATAATCCATTGTGCGTACCTATCCACAAATTATTCTCCTTGTCTTCGGCCACCATGTTCACAAAACTATCAATAGAACGTCCATGATTCACTCCATCGGGTTTATATACCACAATAGAATACCCATCATAGCGCAAAAGGCCATTGTAAGTCGATATCCATATATACCCCTGGCTATCCTGAAATAATTTCCGGACTTCATTGGTCGGGAAATTCACCGAAGTGGAAATAGATTTAAAATGATAGGTATTGACCTTGTTATCAGCCCAAAGCCAAACGGGAAAACACAAAAGATATATTACTCCAAGAATATATTCACAGTTACGGTGTGCAAAGTGCATAGATTCAACTTTAAGATTTGATGCAATATTCGCAAAAAAAAGCATTTTAAGCAAATATTCCATAAGATTTGTTCTAAATTTCCCTCATCCGCATACATAAGAAACTAAAATTATACCTCCAGAAACACTTAGGACAAAAAGGTTAGAGACAGTTAAGATAAAAAATTGTATATTTGCCGATAAGTGTGACCTAATTTTAAAACAGAGAAACATGCATTACAACGACCAAGGCGCTGATTTTAAATACCTAATTGTCAATGAGCGTGACAAGCGTTTCGGCTTGTCGGTGACTACCGTCGGATTCCAGGCCATCAGGGCCGGGAGCGTTTATCCACCACGCAACCACCCGGACGCTTATTATTTCACGGCCCAGAAAGGACGTGTGCTGCATGAATATCAGTTGGTATACATTACTAAAGGACGGGGAACTTTCGCCAGCGATACTACTCCGTCTGTCGACATATCTAAAGGACAGATACTTTTCCTGTTTCCCGGACAGTGGCATACCTACGCGCCGCTGCAAAAAACAGGATGGAACGAATATTACATCGGTTTTGAAGGTCCGATTATAGACAATCTGGTAAAAAACAGCTTTATTTCAAAAGAAAACCAGATTTTGGATATCGGTATCAATGAAGAACTGGCCAGTCTTTTTGCCCGTGCACTGGAAGTAGCGGAAGCAGACAAGACCGCAGCGCAACAATATTTGTCCGGCATTGTTTTACACATTATGGGAGCCGTACTTGCTATCTCGCAGAACAAACGCTATGAGGTGGACAATGCGGCACAAAAAATAGAAAGTGCCAAAATCATCATGCACGAAAATGTGTACAAGGATATAGATCCGGAAGAACTGGCACTGAAATTAGGTATCAGTTATTCCTGGTTCCGCAAAGTATTCAAAGAATACACCGGCTATGCGCCTGCCAAGTATTTCCAAGAGCTGAAACTGCGCAAAGCGAAACAATTATTGATTGAAAGTTCCATGTCAGTGAAAGAGATATGCTATGAATTGAATTATACCTCTACTGAACACTTTTTCTCGGTATTTAAAAAACGTACCAACTTCACCCCTACCGAATATCGTAACTTCGGACGGGGAGGAAAAGAAAAAGAGAATGAAAACGAATAAAGGAAAAATGAGAAAAATAACCATCAATCTGGCTGCTGTGGCAGCCTTTTGCATTGTAGTCGCCTCACCCGCCTTAGTGAGCAGCAGTTGTGCTACTCCCCAAACGGAACAGGAAGATACCACTATCATACAAGAAGATTTAGGTATTACGGCATTGAAATACAGTAGTCCCAAAGTTCCCTCCAGCATTGAATTTTGTGGTAAAGTGATTGACTTGAGCCGCTTTGACCGCCACGAGCGTATGGACCGTGAATTATTGGCATTCACCTATATGCACAGTACTTCCCTGCAAATGCTGAAAAAAGCCAACCGTTATTTCCCCATTGTAGAACCCATACTGAAAGAGAACGGAATCCCCGATGATTTTAAATACCTGATGGTCATAGAGAGTAATATGAATCCCACCGCCCGTTCCTCTGCCGGAGCCGCCGGACTATGGCAATTCATGCAAGGTACGGGAAGGGATTACGGACTGGAGGTTAACAACAATGTGGATGAACGTTACCATATTGAGAAAGCGACCCGTGCCGCCTGCCGCTATCTGAAAGACGCGTATGCAAAATATAAGGATTGGGTGGCTGTTGCCGCCTCATACAACGCTGGTCAGGCACGTATTGCCAGCCAACTGGCTAAACAGGATGTGGACGATTCGCTGGATTTGCAACTGGTAGAAGAAACAGCCCGGTATGTGTACCGCATTCTTGCAGCCAAACAATTGTTCAGTGCCCCTACTACTTTCGGTTTCCGTCTGCGCGCATCGGATTTGTATCCGCCCATTCCCTATACGGAAGTCACTGTGACGAAAGGAATTGCAGACTTGGCACGTTTCGCACGCAGCAAAGGAATCAATCTGGCCATATTAAAGAATATGAATCCCTGGTTGCGGGAAACATCCTTGTCCAACCATAGCGGGCGGACTTACGTGATAAAAATCCCTACCAAAGAAGGAATGACTTATGATCCGAAAAAGACGGTGGCGCATGATAAGCGATGGGTGATAGAATAACTTTCTATCATACAGCATTCCATAATCAATTTACCAGTTTTCCTCCACAGTATTTACAATAAGCAGCCCCGTCCTCATGTCCGTCCTTACCACAGTGCGGACATTTCAGGGCCACCCTGCGCCTGTGTTCCTGAATCATAGATGCAGACACAATTCCTGTGGGAACTGCAATGATGGTATAGCCCAGTAACATTACAATGGCCGAAAGGAAGCGCCCTAACGGAGTTTCCGGAGTAATATCCCCATAACCTACTGTTGTCATCGTCACTATCGCCCAATAAATACTATTCGGAATATTATTGAAAGAAGTACCCGGCCGCTGTCCCTCAATCATATACATCAATGTACCGATCGAAGTCACCAATATCAGTACAAACAAGAAAAAAACAATAATCTTCCGACTGCTGAACACCAAAGAGCGCAACAAGAAATTACCTTCATTCAGATAATTGAAAAGTTTAAAGATACGGAACACACGAATCAACCGGAAAGTGCGGATCACCAGCAGATAACGTGCCGTGCCGAAAAGCCAGCCTATATATAAAGGTAAGGTAGCCAACAAATCCACTATACCGAAAAAACTAAGAGCATACTTGCGCGGTTTAGGAGAACAATAAAGCCTCAACACATACTCCAACGTAAAGAAGAAAGTAAAAACATACTCCGACACTCGCAGATAAGGCCCGATAACAGCATCCCAACTCTTGATACTCTCGGCAACAACCACCAGAATACTCAAGACAATAAACCCTATCAACGCCACATCGAATAACTTTCCCATCGGTGTGTCACTCTCAAAAATAATCACATATATTCTATGCTTTAATTTCTCATCATGCAGTAAATTCTGCCACCTGTTCCAAATATGCTTCAAGAATGCCATAATTTTTTATAATAGAACGCAAATCATTCATAATTATAACAAATATTGCCCGATTTATGTCCTATTGGTCACTATTATTTTCACTATATTTGCACAAAACCAATAAAATAATAGCATGAAGAAACAACTTATGACAGGTCTGTTCACAGTCCTCGCCCTTACAGCAGGTGCGCAGACCTTCCAAGAATGGCGCAATCCGGAAATAAATGCGGTAAACCGTGCGCCGATGCACACGAACTACTTTGCTTTTGAAAATGCAGATGCAGCTAAGAAAGCGAACAAAAAACAATCAACCAACTACATGACTTTGAACGGAACCTGGAAGTTCAACTGGGTGAAGGATGCGGATTCCCGCCCCACTGATTTCTGGAAAACCGGTTTCAACGACAAAGGCTGGGATGACCTGCAAGTGCCCGCCGTATGGGAACTGAACGGATACGGTGATCCTATTTATGTGAACGTAGGCTATGCCTGGCGCAACCAGTTCCAGAACAACCCTCCCGAAGTGCCGACAGAAAACAACCACGTTGGTTCTTACCGACGTGAAATTGTAGTTCCTGCCTCATGGAATGGAAAAGATATTATCGCTCATTTCGGCTCGGTTACCTCTAACATGTATTTGTGGGTAAACGGACGTTATGTAGGCTACAGCGAGGACAGCAAACTGGAAGCCGAATTTGACCTGACTCCGTATTTAAAACCGGGTCAGAAGAACCTGATCGCTTTCCAAGTATTCCGCTGGTGCGACGGTAGTTACCTGGAAGACCAGGATTTCTTCCGCTACAGTGGTGTGGGACGTGACTGCTATCTATATGCCCGCAACAAAAAACGCATTCAAGATATCCGTGTAACTCCCGATTTGGACGCAGCTTATCAAAACGGTAGCCTGTCTATCAATCTGGATTTGAAAGGCAGTGGTAAAGTCGATTTGGAACTGGTGGATACACAGGGCAAGCAAGTGGCAACCGCTACCGCCAACAAATCCGGTCTGGTAACGATGAACGTAGAAAACCCCAAAAAGTGGAGTGCCGAAACACCTTATTTATATACGTTGCGTGCCAGTATGCAGGGCAGCAATGAAGTAATTCCCGTCAAAGTAGGTTTCCGCAAGATTGAATTGAAAGGTGACCAGATCTTAGTTAACGGTAAAGCAGTCCTGTTCAAGGGGGCCGACCGCCACGAAATGGATCCGGACGGAGGATATGTAGTATCTCCCGAACGTATGCTACAGGATATCCAGATAATGAAGCAATTCAACCTGAACGCTGTACGTACCTGCCACTACCCGGATGACAACTTATGGTACGACTTATGTGACCAATACGGTATCTATGTCGTAGCCGAGGCCAATGTAGAGTCTCACGGAATGGGATATGGTGACAAGACATTGGCCAAGAACCCGATCTATGCCAAAGCACATTTGGAACGCAACCAACGCAATGTACAACGTAGCTACAACCATCCGTCCATCATTTTCTGGTCATTAGGCAACGAGGCCGGCATGGGCCCAAACTTCGAAGCTTGTTATACCTGGATCAAGAACGAAGACAAATCACGTGCCGTACAGTATGAACAGGCGAGGACCAGCGAATTTACAGACATTTTCTGTCCGATGTACTACGGCTACGATGCGTGCGTCAAGTATTCCGAAGGCAATATTCAGAAACCGTTGATTCAATGCGAATACGCTCATGCTATGGGTAATTCTCAAGGCGGATTCAAAGAATACTGGGACATCATCCGCAAATATCCGAACCTTCAAGGCGGTTTCATTTGGGACTTCGTCGACCAATCCGTTCGCTGGAAAGGCAAGAACGGAGTTGAAATCTATGCTTACGGCGGCGACTTCAACCGCTTCGATGCATCCGACAACAACTTCTGCGACAACGGTCTGATCAGCCCCGACCGTAACCCCAATCCCCACATGCACGAAGTAGGCTATTTCTATCAGAACATCTGGACTACTCCTGCCGACCTGAGCAAGGGAGAAGTAAACGTTTACAATGAGAACTTCTTCCGCGACCTTTCTGCCTACTATATGGAATGGGAAGTGCTGAAAGGCGGAAAAGCAATCCGTTCGGGACGTGTGGATAATCTCAATGTCGCTCCGCAGCAGACCGCCAAGATTAAACTTGACTTAGGCAAGACTTGTCAGTGCACAGAATGGCTGTTGAACGTATCCTACAAACTGAAGAACCGCGAAGGTTTATTGGCTGCCGGTCATACAGTTGCCAAAGACCAGCTCACTCTGAATCCCTACAAGGCTCCGGCCATGGAGTTGAAGAATGTAGAGACCACCAATGTGGCTATCGTTACTCCCCAAATCATCGACAACCAGCGAAACTACCTGATTGTGAAAGGTGAGAACTTCACTGTTGAGTTCAACAAAGCCAACGGTTACCTGAGCAAATACGATGTCAATGGGCTGGAAATGATTAAAGAAGGCGCTGCACTGACCCCCAACTTCTGGCGTGCTCCGACCGATAATGATATGGGTGCCGGCCTGCAACACCGCTTTGCAGTATGGAAAAACCCGGGATTGAAACTTGTCCGCCTGGCTTCCACTACCGTAGACAATCAAGTACAGGTGACAGCCGAATACGACATGAAAGCCGTTTCTGCCAAACTTTATCTGGAGTATGTCATCAACAACCAAGGTGCCGTTAAAATCACCCAAAAGATGACAGCCGATAAGAATGCCAAGGTATCTCCGATGTTCCGTTTCGGTATGCAGATGCAAATGCCGAAGAACTTCAATACCATTGAGTTCTACGGACGCGGCCCGGTTGAAAACTACAGTGACCGTAACCATAGCACCGATTTGGGCATCTATCGCCAGAGTGTAGACGAACAATTCTACTCCTACATCCGTCCGCAGGAAACCGGAAACAAGACCGACATCCGTTGGTGGAAACAGTTGAATGCCGGCGGCAATGGCGTGAAGATTGTAGCCGAAGCTCCTTTCTCTGCCTCTGCATTGCATTACACCATCGAATCATTGGATGACGGCGCACAGAAAGACCAGCGTCACTCACCCGAAGTGAAAAAGGCCAACCTCACCAACTTGTGCATCGACAAGGCACAAATGGGATTGGGTTGCGTCAACAGTTGGGGAACCATAGCGTTGCCTAAATATCAATTGCCTTACGGTGACTATGAATTTACATTCATCCTCTCTCCCGTAAAGCATAGTGTAGATATGGAATAAAAAGAGAACTCAAAGCATTGAATAAGGACAGCCGGATTTATCTTTCGGCTGTTCTTATTTATTTTATAAGGAAGTGCTGACTGAATACATACTTATAAAGTAAATACATATCTTGGTGTAAAGCATATCGTGATTGCTTAGCCACGACCGTGGTTAAGCCTAATCACCCGGGTGGTTAGAGTTAGTCACGTAGGTGGTTAGAGTTAACCACAGCCGTGGTTAATAGAAATATAACTTTCATTCACCGGGACGTTATTGGCATTAAAGCATATAACTAACCATAATTATCATATCATGAACAAGCAATCCGCTATCTTCTACTCCTTACTGTTCCTGTTATGTTGCTCCTTCACCAAGCAACACGATGAGGAATGGAAAGAGATTAGCAATAAGTTCTACTCCATCACCTTGCCTTGCCATTGGAGCACAAAGAATGAAAAAGGCAATGGCATTATACCGGAAGAGCGAGACGCCCGGTCCATCGGTTGTCATCTCTATTATCTGATATGGGAAACTCCATTGATTAATTTCCGGGAAGACTTACCGAATCATGTATTGTGTTTTATTGAAAGCTATCAGAAAATAGATAAGGCATCCCCTATTACTTTAAAAGAAGTAGAAGAATTGGAAATGAAAAAGATTTCCGGTCCTATCCGGCTCTGCAGCAAAACGAGAATCAAATCCAATAAGAATCAAGAAAGGTTTGTCATTGTGCAAAAGAGTCAAGAATATGATAAGACATGGAATATATATCGCGTTTACTATTTATTACAGCAAGATGATGACATGGTACATTGTGTAACCATAAGGATGAGAGAAAATTATGTCAAAAAGAATCCGGGGAAAATCGAAGAGATAAAACGGATTCTTGACTCTTTTACCATAAAAGGCGAAAGGTAAGGAGAAAGGAGAACGCTCCCTCTGTCAAGAACATCACTTGTCTCCTTCCCAATTTCCCCGTGTAAAATCCGGTATCTCCACCGGAATGCTTCCCTGCCGCACCGAAAGTTCGCTCAGTTCCGTGATGCACGACCATTCGGCTGCATCATACACATCCTGATCTAAAGGCAGACCATTGCGCAAGCAATGCACCAGACGATAATCCATGATATAATTCATCTCGTTCGGCATCTCTTTCCGCTTTGCCTCCTCACCGATGGTAGCAGTGAACGGATGCTTATAACGTTCCATTACTTTCTCAAAATCCTCTCCTGCCAAGGGTTCTTTACCATACTCGTCCAGCAGGATGCAAGGCACGGGATATTTCTGCATGAAGCCTTTTGTGCCGCACACAGTCTGATGCCGGCTGTATGGGCGCGGAGTCGTCACATCATATTGCAATACGATAGTACGCCCTTTGACCGTCCGAATCAATGTCGTATTCACATCTCCCATCAGATAAGGTTGTGCAGCCTCGGCGGAATGCTTGCCAAACTGCCCGCGGGCATAAGCCGACAGCCCCGCTTCACGCGACGACATGGATACAAGATACTCCATGCGGTCTCCACGATGAATGTCCATCCATTGACAGATAGGACCCAGCCCGTGAGTGGGATACGGATTTCCGGTATGCTGCTGGCTATACAGCTTTATCCAGTTATTATGATAGCCGCCTTCCGTTTCGTCGGCAAAGTAATGCCGGCGGAGGTCATGGATATATGCTCCTTCGGCATGGGTTATCTCTCCCAATGCCCCTTGCCGCACCATATTCAGGGTCGTCAAGGCAAAAGCATCATAACAACAGTTCTCCAACATCATGCAGTGCCGGCGTGTCTGCTCGGCGGTATCCACCAAACGCCAGCAGTCCGCCACGCTCATGGCGGCAGGCACCTCAAGGGCGGCATGGCGTCCCTGCTGCATGGCATATCCCGCAACCTAGG
>OIEM01000728.1_pt1 | contig 15428 bp, 13 predicted proteins | sample 1581761 | NCBI WGS metagenome assembly OIEM01 (sample SAMN01760978, study PRJEB22395) | human gut metagenome | reverse complement strand
GATATAAACTCTGTAACAGGCGAACAGTTGGCTAAATTATACAAAAGAAGCAAAATAAAAGTCTTGGCAGGATGCGCTCCTTGTCAACCTTTTTCTTCTTATTCTTTTAAGGTGAAAGAAAAAGATAAAGGTAAGTATGGATTGTTGTATTCTTTTGGACGCTTAGTGGAGGAAGTTTTACCTGAAATTGTTACGATGGAAAATGTACTCCAAATAGTCAATTTTAAAGAGCCTGTGTTACAAGATTTTATAGATACCTTGAATCGTTGTGGCTATTTTGTTAGTGTGAACAAGGTATTTTGCCCTAATTATGGTATTCCCCAATCAAGAAAACGTCTAGTATTATTGGCTTCGAGATTAGGTTTTATAGATTTAATACCTCCAACTCATACCAAAAAGAATTACGTGACAGTGCGTGATACAATTGGTTGTTTGCCCCCTATTAAAGCAGGGGAGGTTTATCCTACTGATGCTTTACATGCTGCTACAAATTTGGGTGAATTGAATATGAAGCGGATGCTTGCTACTCCTCCAGGAGGTAGTTGGAAAGATTGGCCTGAAGATTTATTATTGGATTGTCATAAAAAGAAAACTGGTAAGACATATGGTAGCGTATATGGTCGTATGTCATGGGATGAACCTTCTCCGACTATGACTACTTTATGTACAGGAATAGGTAATGGTCGATTTGGACATCCAGAGCAAAATCGTGCCATTTCGGTTAGAGAAGCTGCTTTACTTCAGACATTTCCAATGGAATATCAGTTTTTCTCTTCTGATGATGTTGTATCTATAGCAAAGGCTTCTAGATATATTGGAAATGCTGTTCCTCCCAAACTGGGTGAAGTGATAGCAGAATCAATTATAAGACATTTGAAAACTTTAAAATGAGTTCTATGGCAAAAAGAAAAATTTTGGTTTTGGATATTGAATCTGTTAAAAAAATAGAAACCCAAATAAGAGAAGAAAAAATACCGTATGATTATGATACGAAAGAATATCCCATAGAAGTTATTAATATGAAAATGGAGAAAAAACAATTGTTTGTCCCTGAATACCAAAGAAATTATGTTTGGGATGATAAGCAAGCTTCTCGTTTTATTGAATCTTTATTATTAGGGGTGCCAATAATGCCTTTCTTTGTGTCTTCTGTATTTGAACAAGAAGGAAAATTGGAGATTATAGATGGTTCTCAAAGATTAAGAAGTATCCAAAAGTTTATCAAAGATGAAATAAGATTAATTGGACTTAGGAAATTAACGAGTCTGGAAGGCTTGTATTATACTAGCTTACCTGAGTGGGTTAAAAATGATTTTTTACTTAGAGATTTAAGATTCCATGTAATTAATGAGAAGGCTGATTTTTCTGTAAGGGCTGATATTTTTGATCGTATAAATACAAGTTCGAAGCGTTTGACAGATAGTGAAATAAGGAAAGGAGCATTTCAGGGGGAGTTTTATTCTTTTATCATCAAATGTGCAGCTAATGATACGTTTAGAAAAATGTGTCCAATTAGTAAAGAGGCTGCAAAACGAGGAGAATACGAGGAACTTGTTTCGCGTTTTTTTGCTTATTCTGAAGGATATGAATATGCAAAACACGAAGTTGCAGGTTTTATAAATAAATATATTCAGCGTAAAACGGAAGAAGGTTTTAATAAAATGGAGTTAGAGCAGGATTTTTTTTCAATGTTGAATTTTGTAAAAGAAAACTTTGCTCCAAATTATTTTTCTCCAGGACGAAATGCTACTCCTAGAGTGCGTTTTGAAGCCATTGCTGTTGGTGTCCATTTAGCATTGAAAGAAAAGCCTACATTAAAAGTAAAAAATATAGATTGGATAATGTCCGAAGAATTTAAAAAGAAGACTACATCTGATGCTAGTAATAATCCAGGTAGGCTAAAAGGTAGAGTTGAATTTGTAAGAGATAATTTGTTGAAAAGCTGTATTTAAATGAATATTGTAGATAATTTGTTCTTAATAAGGGAGCAAGAGATTGAATTGTATTTTGATTACTTGCAATGTTTTGATAATACAGTTTGTAAGATACAATATACATCTGATTTCGATGGGCAATCATATGAAAAGAGACTTGAACAGGATTTTTATAAAATATTAAAAGCAAACGGCTATCTATTGCTTTATAATTTAATAGAAGCGGTGGTTGAGAAATCATTGGATGCGATATTTAATAGAATAAATGAAGAAAGCCTTTCTTTTTCAGTGTTATCTCAGAGTATAAAAGCTTTGTGCATTAAAATGCATTGTCAACATATTCAGAATAGTATAACTAATGCTAATAAAATTCGAGATGAAATAAGAGATGTTATTGATTATTTTGTGAATAATAAGATTGTATCTGTTTCAAAAGGGTTGTTATCAGGACGGTCTGGAAACTTGGATTCTTTAAAAATAAGAGAGATATCGCAAGAATTGGGTATTACCCATTCTGCTACTTGCCCAAAATTGCAGTTGATAAAAAATAAAAGGAATAACTTAGCACATGGTGATATAAGTTTTGCAGATGAGGGAAGAAATATCGTTTTGTCTGATTTGGTTGCATATAAGAATGAAACGATCTCATATTTGAATATATTTATTAATGATGTGAAGGATTTTATTGATAATAAGCGGTATAAGTAGCTTGTAAAACATAGACAATCTTTGGTTGTCTTTCCATCTGACATAAGTAATCTTTGTTGCTGAAAAAAATAGTTTCTTTCTGTTTGTCTATCACAAAAGAATTTCTATCTTTGCAGTGCTAAACAATTAAACATGTTCGTCATGTACGTAGAGCGCGGTTAATGCTCATACATAAATGGGCTTTTTTTATGCCCATACAGATTCATTTTGCAGATGTCAGCAAAATGATATATAGGAGATTGTAGAAGTCACAACTTGTTGTGCAAAAGCTACGGCTGTCTTTCCCAATCATTTGTTTTGCTCTACGGAGTGACACTGTTTGATTGTTTAGCGACACGGGAGATGACAGCCGTTTTTCTGTCTAAAAAGCTAAACAATCAAACAGTATGAAACAAAATCAAACAGTTACTTTGCCTGTATTAGAGGCAAAAAAATCCACGTTCAGTGCGTGGTGTGAAAAGGAGAACCAATTGTTCTCGTGTGTTCTTGAATCCGTAGTTACTAATCGTCAGGTGTGCCTTATGGCTCATGCTTCCTTGGCTTTTTCTGCATTGGCATGCGCCGGTTTTGTGTCGGCTGTTCCTGCATTGCTTTGCCTAGCTTGGTTTGTTGTGTCGTTACATCTTTGCAAGAAAGGAGGGCTGAAATGAAATTCTTTATTGATGAGCCCAAAACTTACCTGTCTGTCAACAATAAAGGCAGGGCTATGAACCAGTGGATTTTCACTTTCACTCATGTATTGATTCCTGATGAACTGTCACGTGATGCCTTTATTGAGGCTGTTCGTGCCAAAGCGTCCATGTTGGATGAAGAGTTTCCAAGAACCAAACCGCTTCGTGTGGATGTTTCCAGAAACAATGATATACATATTGAGGTCTATCCCGATAAGAATCCGTATAATACTGTCTTCATAGTTCATATTTATCCAGTACGCGGCGAGTTCCGTTTCTGTGAATCTACAAACCCTAAAATATTGGAAGGAGGCCTGAAATGAAAGAAGAAGGATTTAACCCGAATGCTGTCATAACAGATCAAGTGATAGATGCACTGGCTAATATACAGGATCATGAGCCCGGTTCCTTTCGGGAGCATACGGAGAAATTGACGGATATTCTGTTGGATGACTTTGAGTTGATGGAACCGGACAATTTGAAAAGAAATCTGGATTTGGTGCAATTCTTTCGGTTCTATGCAGGACTGATAGAGAAATTGCATCCACAAAGCAAGTAGTCCTGTCCTTTATCCCATATTGCATTTGTCCCATATTTGCTTGAAAAATAGCGAATATGGGACAAATTAATTTATATACCGCAGTCGAGGAGATGAAAGCGGTGAGCAAAGCTGAAGGGACATTCAGTATCAAATTCCGGAAATACAACCGCCAGAAACAGTCTGGCGGTGATCTGGTGTTTTTGAAAGCGGCCAGGCTTCGTTCCAAGGCTTCTGATGAAAAAATAGAGAATGCCAGTCATAAACTGTTTCTTGTCGATACGGAAACAGGCAACGCATTGAACTGCTGGCAGATTCTGGTAGTAGAATTTAACGGACAGAAAACAGTTTTGTAATATGGAGGTAAGACGTAGCGGAAATTTCGGCTTTGTGGACCCCGGCAATGGATCGCTTTATTCCTTTGATATATCAGGACGTGGTAAGGGATGGGAACCTTCCAGTATCATGCTGAACCATAACCGTAACACCTGTTTCACGAGGAAAATGAGTGTGGCCGGATATGATATCGTTCCGATGGGGGATAACAATGACATGCCCGGAGAGGTCATGCGCCTGCTTGACCGGTTCTATGCCGGCGAGGGTATTCTTGGCAAGATTGCCGGTCTGCAATGGGGGGACGGTCCCCGGTTCTATGAGGATGCAATTGATGATACGGACAACCGTTTCTACAAAAAATGGGTGCTTGCACCTGATATTGAGTCGGACATGTCTTCCTGGGATTATCGGATTTGTATGCACCGTTGTCTGGTTGATCTCACCCACATGCAGGGCTTCTTTATCAAGTTTGTCCGCAACCGTGCGCCCCGTATTGGCGGGCGGGGGAAGCTACTAAGGTTGGAGCATATCCCTTACCAGCGTGCCAGACTGTTGTACCCTCCCCCTGGGAAAAATGATCCGGAAGGCATTGTCGTGGGAGATTTCCCTTTCCCGGATCCTGAATATATGGAGAGGTATCCCATGTTTGATCCGGCAGATCCTTTCCGATATCCGGTGTCGGCCAGATATTACAACATCTATTCCTTCTGTAAGGATTTTGTTAGTACCCCGCGTTTTCTGGGAGCCTTTGACTGGCTGGAAATAGCCGGTACCTTGGCACCATTACTACATAACTATAATCTGAATTCCAGCGCGCTCAGTCTGCATATAGAATCTCCACAAGGGTATTGGGACAAGGCGGAGGAACGTTTGAAATCCGTATGCCGCAAGCGTGGGGAAACCTATACGGCCAAGATGCTGGAGGATTACAAGGATGAATGCATGGAGAAATTTGCCGGAGGTATTACCGGGATGAAGAATGTGGGAAAATATATGCACACCACCCGGTTCTGGAGCGATGAAGCCAACGATTTTGAGGGATGGAAGGTGACTCCTATTGATAAGAAGGTGAAGGATTACATCGAGGCACAGATTAGAATCAGCAACAAGGCTGACGCTGCTGCCACCTCCGGGTTCGGAATTGATCCGGTGCTGGCGAACCTCATTTTGGAAAACAAACTGAGCAGTGGAAGCGAGAAACTGTATTCCATCAAGGTCTACAATGCGTCTGAAACGGCTATTCCGGACATGATACTCTGCAAGCCGGTGCAGGAGTATATCAATGCTAACTGGCCGGGAACAGATATACGTATCGGGCTGTACAGGAATGTGGTGAGTCAGGAAGAGAACGTGTCGCCGGGAAACCGTATGAAAGAAAATATATAAGTTATGAAAATGATATTCGACAGAAACGGAGAAGGGCGCCAGGAGCTTGTTGCGGCGCTGGGAATGATTTCCGACAGCCTAGACTATTCCAAGTGGAAGCCGGTACTGCCTTTGGCCGCACGCCAGCTGACCTGTATTATCGGGGCGGACGTGCTTTCGGCGATAGTCGACCTTTATTGGGATGAAGACCTGGATCCAGAGAAAGAGGAACTTGTATTCATGGCGCAGCGTGCCGTGGCATATTTCGCATGGGTAAAGGTTGTTCCCACGTTGGATGCACAGCATGGCGGTAGCGGAAGGCAGAGGAAACTGGGAGAGAATGAGAAGGGGCTGACTGCCCTTCAGGAATATAAGGATGAAATGAACATACTTAATCTGGCGTATGAGTCGGTGGATGCTCTGGTAGGATTCTTGGAGGAGAAGCAGTTTGACTTCTGGGAAAAAAGCCTGGCTAAAAGACAGATGGACGGATTGCTCATCCGTACCAAGGACGAGTTTGACGAGTTCTATCATATCGGCAGCCACCGTCTATTTCTCATACTGGTTCCCATCCTGCGTGAAATACAGCGTACAGACATTCTGCCTGTTGTCGGAAAGGAGCGGTTTGATTGGCTTGTCAGAAGGGATCCAGACGTATGTGACACTCTTTTGGAGGAATGCCAGCGACCTCTGGCACTGTTGGCCATCAAGAAAGCGGTTGATCGCCTGCCTGTAGAGGTTATTCCGGAAGGTATCGTACAGGTGCAGCAGACCGGAACTGTAAAGGAAAAGTTACGGGCAGAGAAAGAGGCGCGGAAAAGTGTGGCGGACAGTCTTCAGGCCGATGCCGACCGGTATCTTCAGGAATTGCAGGATACGGTGGCGGCTTTGGACGCCGCGCCTGAGGAGGTTGATTTCTATGTTTCAGGCCCCACGCTTCAAAGCAAGGGGATAACCTTTTGATTTTTATGTGTGTAATATATTATCAGAACAGACAAGTGAGTGTGCCGGAAACGCTTGAGGAACTGACACCTGCCCAGTATTACCGTTATCTGGAGATCGCCACCATGGCTAACCAGCATATATTGTCGGAACCCGGGATACGTTTGAAAATTCTGTCTCTTTTTCTGGCACTCCCAGTTGATATGGGGCATCTTCCTCCATCCACATGGAAGGAAACGCTGGCACTGTTGTCCCTGACGGATCCGTTCGTTATTCGTGAGGGAAAATCTTTCCGGCTGGACCTGAGTACCGGAATCAACCTCCTTCCGGAATGGAACGGCTTTCACGGACCGGAAGACATGCTCAACGGGGTATCGTTTGACACCTTCTGCAAGTGCATGGCACTGGTAAGACGGATGGGTGATGAGGGTGGCGGCGACAGGGACATGATATTACGGGAGTTCGGAAAAGCTCTTTATACGGGAAGGGAAGGTGCGGAACCGCCAATTCTGCTCTGCCTTCATGCTTATCTGTTTTTTATGAATGTGTTCGCCATCATCCGGGAGGAGCCTTTGGAAATTGACGGTGAAACGGTTGACTTGCGGATTCTTTTCCGAAAAGATGAGAAGCCGGAAGCGGATGACCATACCGGCTGGACGGGCATTGGAATGGATATCGCTGAGAACGGGGCATTCGGGAACTATGCAGAGGTGAGGGCGACACCGTTCTGGGATATCCTTATTTTCCTTTACAGAAAGAAGTTTGAGAAATTACATTCCAAAAGATAGAGCCTATGATCAGTTTGAAAACCTATCGTGAGTATTATGAGAATGTCATGCGGCGTGTACCAGGCATACATTCCGTCAGAGTAGTGAATGTGGACCAGGACATGAGCGACTGTCTGAAAAGTATCAGTTCTGACGAGCTTCCGGTTCTGTTCGTGGTCGTACCGTCCGCACAGGAGACAGGTACGGATCCGGACAATGTGGAGGAGGATAACTTGTGCCTTATATTTCTGATGGACCGTATGGATATGCAGCGCCGTGGTCCGGTTCGGGTGCTGGAAGATACACAGCCCCTTGTCGAGAGCATCAAGAATGTGATGCGTGGTGACAGGAACAGGGGGTGCTGTCTTATGCGTAATCTTGACCGGATGACCACTACCCCGGAAACAGGATTCTATACGGATTACAGCGGTTGGAGTGTGTCGTTTAAACTTGGTACGGAATGAGTGACGGATGGAACCCTGTGAGGGAGGAGTTCTTCAAAAGAACCCTGTCCCGTGACTTCAAGACCATTTATCAACGGCAGTTGGATATTGCGGAAAGAGGTATTTACCGGGAAGGAAGACAACTTAAGGTGAGATTCCGCCCGGATAAAATTGTGCCCGGCCGTACAGGTCATCTGCGTGACCGTCTTGCGGCGGCCGAGTTCCAGATAACGGGGGTGGATCCGATAATGCTGGAAACGGGCTACCCTCTTTATATACGTTTTCTTGACATGCGGGAGAAACGCGATCTCCGTATCTATAACCGTCAGATATGGGGGATAGTGTACAACAACGCATTGCCTGATCTGAGAGCGGGCATGTCCGATTCACTCCGCAAGGAGATCCGCAACCGGCTGGAGAAGTTGTTTCCCTGGCCGGACGGGAATGACAGTGCGCATCGTCCCGGATACCGTCCTCATTGATATTTTGCCCCGTTGTCCATGGACATGCGGGGCTTCTCATGTTTCTCCCGTCCTTTGCCCCTTCCTTGCCGGTTACTAGTTTTGCTGAAAAGTAACCGTATGAACAAGAAACTGAAAGATGATTATATAAAGTTCACCCTCTCCCTGAATACCAGTGAGGCCCGTGAGGAACTGAACCGTCTAAACGCGTCCTCCCGTGAGCTGCAACGGACGAATGATGGTTTGCGCAATTCGATGACAGAACTGGTAGCCTCCGGCAAGAAAGGCAGCGATGAGTACAAACGTCTGGAGGCAGAGCTGAAATCCAATTCCAAAGCCATATCCGATAATAATGCGAAAGTGAAGATTCTTCGCTCCTCCATGAAGAGCACCGAGAAAACTTATGCGGAACTGGCCAAAGAGGCCCGCGGGCTTCAAAAACAGCTGGACAATACTGTCAAGTCCCTTCATCCGGAAGAATATGCCCGTTTGGAAAAGCAGCTGGAGGAAACACGAGAGGCGATGGCCCGTCTGCGTGGCGGAACCAATGAAACTTCCGGGTCATTCCTGAAACTGGGGAATATGAAAGCTATGGTGGTGGGATTTTTTGCGTCCGCCGGAGCGGCTGCCCTTGATTTTTTCAAAAACGGCATGTCCAAAGCAAAGGAATTTGTCAGGGAAAGTGTGGAGGTGGCCATTCAGGCTGACGGAGTTCTTCATGCATTTGAGAAGTTGGACCGCCCTGATCTTCTTGCAAACCTTCGTACCGCCACTAAGGGAGCCTTGTCGGATCTTGAGCTGATGAAAGCGACGGTCAAGGCAAAGGATTTCCGGATCCCGGTTGATGATATGGGAAAATATCTGGCATTCGCCCAGTTGAAGGCACAACAGACCGGTCAAAGTGTGGAATATATGACAGACTCGATTGTAACCGGTCTGGGGCGCAAGTCACTTCTTATACTGGACAACCTGGGACTTTCCGCCGCAGAAATCAATGAGGAGGTTGCCAAAACTGGTGATTTCATGAAAGGGGTGTCCAATATCATAGACCGCCAGCTAACACAATCCGGAGTGTATGTATCCGCATCTGACAAGGCTGCTCAGGCTGATGCAAGGTTGGAAAATGCCAAATTGAAACTAGGAAGACGGTTGTCCTGGCTTGGAGATTTATGGATCAGCCTGAAAAACAGAATGGCTGAAACTGTCAATACAACAGTATCCACCGCCAATGAAAAGTTTTATGAACAGAAGGAACGGGTTATAAGCCTTTATTCCGAGTATATGCCGTTGCTGGACCGGTATGATGAGCTGAAGACCAAGACCAGACTATCCTCGGATGAGCAGGCCGAACTTAATTCCATCATCACCAAAATCACGGACAATATTCCCGGAGTGATAACCAAAGTGGGGGAATACGGACAGGCACTGGATATTTCCAGCGGCAAAGCCAGGGAGTTCGTGCGGCAGCAGAAGGTACTGTTGGAATATATGAACCGGGAAGCCATCAAGGAAGAGGAGAATAATCTGGAGGAATACAGGAAGAAATACCAGAACGCGCTGAAGGCGCAGCAGGCCGGAGGGGTGTATGTGACTCATTCCATGAGCAATACCGGATATTCCACCTCCTGGTTCGATAATACTCCGGGCACACTGGCACGTATTGATGATGATGTCAGGAAGTATGGCGACATGATCAAGGGTGCTGAGCTCCGAATCCGGGAACTGCGGGGGGAGAGTCTGGAGAAGTCCCTGGAAGACAACGAGAAGAGGATCAAGATGCGGGATGAGTTCATCAAGATGAACAAGAAACAGCTGGAAACATGGCTTGCAGACGAAAAAAATGCGGACAGCGAGTACAGGGACATGGCCCGCACCATTCTTTCCGGCAAGACGGATATCCAGGTGGATCCTCAGAAAGCCAATGCGGTTAATGCGCAGAGTGTGAAACTGGAGGACTTGCAGAAGAAACATTTGCAGGAGCGTCAGCGTCAGGAGGAGGAACTGGAATACCGGATAGCCCAAACCCGTATTGATGCTATGGAGGCCGGGGCTGAAAAGGAACTGGCACAGCGGGAACTTGACAACCGCAGGGAGATATCGCTTCTGCGGCGGCAGAAGGATGACTATATCCAGGCTGTAATCCGATTTGAGAAAGAAAAATTCGAGGCCGAGGAGGAACTGAAGGCGAAAAAGGACAAGCGTTATGTGAAAAAATCCTTTGACTCGCACTCGGTGTCCGTGGATACATCGGCATTTGACACGATCATCAGCAACACCACCAGACGTCAGAGGAAAGAGGGTTTGCGTGAGCAGGAAAGTGCATGGGACGAATATCTGATCAAATACGGCACCTTCCAAGGGAAAAAGGAGGCGTTGACGCGCAAATACAGGAATTTGATGGATAGTGAGTCTGATGCAGGCAGGATCGCATCCCTGCAAAAGGAGTTTGAGGAAGCTCTGTCGGCCCTGGATGTTGAGAAGTTGAAGCAGGAGATCAATTGGGAGTTGATATTCGGGGATTTAAGTAAGGTGTCTAAAAAAGAGCTTGACAAAGTCAGGGCACAGTTGAAACTGTTCCGTGAATCCGATGAGTATAAGAATATGGCTGTAGAGCAAAAAAAGGTTGTTGACGAAGCTTTAGACGGGATACAATCCGCCATTATTGACAAAGGCGGACTGCTTGGTGATCTTCCAGACCAGTTGGACAATCTGAGAAAAGCTCAGGAGGAACTGACCAAGACTCAGGATGAATATAATATGTCCTTGGAAAGTGGAACACATGCCGAGCAGGAGGTGGCGAAGAAAAAGCTTAATACAGCATCCCAGAATGTCACGAATGCGAAAACGAATGTGGACAAGTCATCAAAGAAGGCTATAGACAATATAACCGGAGTCACCAATGCCATTGCACAGCTCGGGGAGGCGGATGTAAGTCTTTCCTCATTCGGGGATAGTGTCGGGTCATTGGTTGACGTACTCTCGGAATCCGGATCGAAGATAGGCGGGATTATTGCTGCCATCCTGGCCATACTTGACCAGATCGGTGACCAGGGGCTTGACAAATTCGTGGGAAATATACTGGAAACTGTGAGCAATGCCGTAGGAGGAATTTTCGATACGGTGGGGTCCATTTTTGGGATCAAGGGGGCCGGTGGTATTTTCCATGGCGCTGATTATTCCGGTTATAATGAGATGGTGGCGCAGTATGATAATCTACTGGATATCTGGGACGAGCTGCTTGACAAAAAAAAGGCATATATAAATGAAAGTTACGGTGCAGAAGCATCCAAAACCGGAGAGGAAGCTCTGAATATTGCAAAAAACGAGCTGGAAGTACAAAAGAAACTTGCCGAGGCACGTCTGAGTGCCGGCAGCAGTATCGGAAGTCACAGCCAGGGCTACAGGATGTGGAAAGGCTCCTACAAATGGGAAGGACAGAACTGGCGTGATGTCGCCGGGGAGATATCCAGGGAGTACGGTGTGACGTTCAACGAGATGAAGGATATGATCAATATGTCCCCGGAAGTCTTGCAGTCCATCAGGGAGAATTATGCCGGTCTCTGGTCTGTTATGGACGGAGAGTTCAGGAATCATCTGGAAAATATCATCAAATATGGCGAAACGGAAAAGGAAATACTGGAGGCGGTGAAGGAACAGGTTACCGGTATATCCTTTGACAGTTTTGAGGATTCTTACTGGGAGATGATATCCGATCTGGAGAACGGAAATGAAGAACTGGCCGAGAATCTGGAGGAACAGCTCCGCAAATCCATTATCAGAGCCATGATGGCCGACAAGTACAAGGAACAGGTCAGAAAACTATATGAAACCTGGGCAGAATATGGTGAGGATGGTTATACGAAAGATGAGGTTGATGCATTGCGTGAGATGCAGGAACAGTTGTCTGAAGCAGTGCTGGCCGAGAGAGGCAGTCTGGCGGATATCTTCGGATGGGACGCATCCGGAGACTCTTATTCCCAATCCTCTTCCAAAGGATATTCCACCACCATGAGCCAAGAAACAGGTGAGGAGATCAGCGGACGGCTGACAGCCATGTATGAGTCTAATGTACGTTTGGAAACCAAAGGAACGGAAATGAATGCGAATATGCTTATTATTTCCACGGCAGCATTGAATATGGCAAAGGAACTTGCTGCTCATTCGGTGTGTGTCACGGAAATGCGCGATGTATTGCATGAATGCAACGATCATTTGGAGAAAATTGAAAAATATACCGGCATATTGAGTGGCATGGACGACACTCTTGCCGAGATAGAAAAAAACACAAAAGGAATGTGATTATGGAGAGGAATGCTTTTATTAATGGCAGGAATATCTGGAGTACATGGGGTGCGGAATTGATGGACGGAGCTTTGGAGGCTATACTGACACCCCCTCCTGTGAAGGACTATATCGAAAATGACAGCAGGTTGGAACATGGCATACAGATTACTTCATCGCCTGAGATCTGCAAGATGGATTCTAGGGAGCTCACCCTGCCTTTTTTTATTACGGGAAACTCGCAAAGTGACTATCTGGATAAATATTCGTCCTTTGTATCCGAACTGGTAAAGGGTAAAATTGCACTGAAAATCCCGGCACTGGGAAAAATTTACAATCTGTACTATCTGTCTTGCGGCAAGTATGGAAGTTACGGAAAATGCCGGGGTAAGTTTATGGTCAAACTCAAAGAACCCAATCCGGGCGACAGGAAAGATATTGTATGAAAATTGAGATCAGAAATTCAGCTGGTACACCATGTTATCAGGATGTTGTCAGAAAAGGCAGCAAACGTAAGTTCACTCTGATGAAGGAGGACTTTATACTTTTGAAGTTCTCCCTGAAATCTCCTGTCTTTTTCAAACTGGGCGACTGGACGGAGGACACACGTTTCGGGCGGTTCGAACTATGCGATCTGTACAAACCCAAGTACAACAGGAAAACCGGGGCATACGACTATGAGCTTCAGCTTGACGCTTACTACTGGAAATGGAAAAACAAAATCTTCAAATATACCCCGGAAACGGCCGGACAGGAGGCGTTCTGGAACCTGACCGCCCCGCTTGACGTACAAGCCGGTATAGTCCTTAGAAATTTGAAAGCTCTTGGTTACACATACAAAGGACAGGATTTTGTTTTCTCCATTGACAGCACTGTAGAGAATAAGGCACTACTGATGACTTATGACAACATCAACATCCTTGACGCCTGCTTCTCTATGGCAAAGAAATGGGATTGCGAATGCTGGGTGACTGAAAACATCATCCATTTCGGACGTTGTGAGTCTGGCGATGCGGTGGATTTCGAAATCGGGAAAAACGTGCAGGAAATGTCACAGTCAGAATCCCAGTCCACCTATGCCACCCGTATCTACGCTTTTGGTTCCACCCGTAACATACCGGCAGACTACCGCCCCATTGACGAGACCGTGGTTGTGAACGGCGTGGTGCAGCGCAGGCTGATGCTTCCCGAAGGCACTCCTTACATTGACGCTTATCCTGATATGACTACCGAGGAAGCCGTCGAGCAGGTGGTTATCTTCGATGAAGTCTATCCTCGAAGAACGGGCATCATGTCGGATGTCACCACTATCGAAGTGACGGACAAGGTGGAGAATGAGGACGGCACAACCACCGAGGAAAAATGGGATGCCTACCGCTTTAGGGACACGGGTGTTAACTTTTCCGAGAAATATATCCTCCCCGGTCAGGAGCTGAGGATACGTTTCGCGTCCGGACTTCTCAACGGTTTGGAGTTTGCCGTGAAGTTCAATCCTGAGGGAAAGCCGGAGAAATTGGAGGATGGCGGATGGAACCCTGAGGCACAGCTTTGGGAGATAGTCAGGAATGAGGACTATGGCAGACCGCTTCCCGGTGATGTGCTCTTTCCCCAGGATGGAGATGAATATGTGCTTTCCGGCTGGGACAGTACGAAAATAACCGAGCTGGGGCTTGTGGGTGCCGCCGAGCAGGAGCTGAAGGAAAAGACTGAAAAGTACGCTGCCAAATCCAAGATAGACCCGAGTACCTATGGCTGCACGATGATGTCAAATGACGCATACCGTGAGGATGGCGTTCATAATTTCTATGGCATCGGTCAAAAGGTCAACCTTATCAACAAGGCTTATTTCGAGAACGGAAGACAGTCAAGGGTTATCGGATTTGAATTCAATCTTGACTATTCCTTTGACTCACCTGTTTATACTGTCGGGGAAACCGCCGCCTATTCCCGTATCGGGGAGCTGGAGGAAAAGGTTGAGAGCCTTACCCTGAAGGGACAGACCTATACGGGCGGTGGTGGCAGCGGTGTGTATGTGATAAGAAGGAATGACTCTACACCGGCCACGGATAGTAACGTGTATTCCGCATTGCGCTCCTTAGTAATGTTCCTTCGTAAGGATCAAGCGGACGGAACAAATTTCTTATTGAAGTTCGGCAAGTTCATCGACTCCATGATTGCCGGTAAAGGTGCCGGTATCTATCCTGACGGGCGCGGTCAGTTCGAGCGTCTTGAGGTACGCGGCTCCGCAGTGTTCAAGGAAATCATCTATAACCGTCTGAATGCACAGGAAGGCGACACCTCATATTCCGAGAACGGAGTCATTGAGTCCGTGGCTTTAGAGAGCGACGGAACTTATACCCTGAAATTGCGCAAGCGCTGGGAGAATGACTTCACCGCATTCCAGGAGGGTGATATAGTGTACGGGATTATAAACAACCTCTTTTCAACGGGGGAGTATTACGCCTCGTGGATGCGCGTGCTGTCCAAGAATGTCCCGGCCAACTCCATCTCGGTGTTGTCATACCCGGACAGTGAGGTGCCGGGCGGTAAAAACTATCCTCCCACAGAGTTGACGATCATTACCAGAAGAGGAAACGCCTTCAATGAGGACAGGCAAAGCTACTGGTATTTGTCCGCCACCACGGATAAATGTCTTGTCTGGCTGGAAGGAGTAACGAAGCCTGTCTTGGAACAGAACAACTATTACATGATATTGGGGCGTTTGCCCAATTTGGATTTGTTTGACAATCTCCCCGTCAACTATAAGCACTCGTACATATTCGCCCGTGCCGGCATCTTCGGTGAACTTTACCGGGTGGACTGGCAGGGACTGCCCGTACAGGAACTGGTGGACCGTGGCTTTTGGTCGGCCGAAGTCGCGTCCTCTGACAATCCTTACACCAATACGCAGGAGCGGGCGGACACGGTTTGGCACTACGGCTGCAAATGGAAGTGCCTGATGACGGGAACAGCCCACGAACC
>OIEM01000725.1_pt1 | contig 15459 bp, 13 predicted proteins | sample 1581761 | NCBI WGS metagenome assembly OIEM01 (sample SAMN01760978, study PRJEB22395) | human gut metagenome | reverse complement strand
TCTATCGTTGGTGCGTATATTGACCAACACTTCATTCTTTAACATATCATAAACTTTATCCATTACAAATACACGGCTGTCGCGGTCTTTATACATGGCTTCCAAGTCGCTATTGGCAAATGAGGTTTCATAGTAGGGTACGTCACCAAATACAGCTACCAACCGGGAGTAAGAGAAGCATTTAAAGAAAGCTGCTACAGCATGCCAGTGATTATACGCTTCTTCCGTTACATTCCCTTTCATATTAGCTTCCAGACGTTCCATAAAAACGTTCGCTTTACGAATCCAGGTAAAATTCCAAGTCGGACCAACGTACTGGGTCTGATAGGTAGCCAAATCACCTGTATTTGAACTGCCGAGGGTACTGGGAATCGAATTGCTAAACGATGACTGCTGACCTGTAGAAGCTAAATCATCCGAAAAGGAGTAACCACGCAAAGGAGCATAATTAGTTGTCCATCCATCAGCATAGCCTACAAAATAGTTCCTATAAAACCCGTTGGCATACAGACGGGCATCCATCTCGGTTTTCCAAAAGGTGCCATCAGTCGGAGTGTTTAGTTGCGGGCGGTCCAAAATGTCATCACAAGATGTAGTAGCTAGAACTACCGCAGAGAGTATGATTAATATATATTTTTTCATATTGATATATTTTTAGAAGTTTAACTGAATACCTACAGACATATTCTTCATGGTTGGCGTACCAACACCTGTACGGCCGGAATTATAGTTTGTAGAGTTGAACATAGAGAAACCTGAGATTTCTTCCGCATCAATCGGCAAACCTCCCAGTTTGTCAAACGTAAAGAAATTCTCGCAGGCCACATAAATACGAGCCTTGTTAATCAATATTTTCTTAGTCCATACAGCAGGCAGTGTATAACCTAACGTGATGTTTTTGATACGGAAATAAGACATATTGAGCAAGTATCGATCCTGTGTTTGCATGTTGAAACCAGTATTGGAACCTGCCAGATTATAAGCGGCCGGATAAAAAGCATCTGTACGATCTTCTCTCCAATAATTACCTGCAATAGCCTGCGGCATAGCACCGTCACCCGTATTAAAGCCAGGGATAGCAAGAAAACCGGCACCCCAAATATCGCGTTTACCTACACCCTGCATAAAGATAGAGAAGTCAAAGCCTTTATAGTCAGCACCCAAACGGATACCATATTCGTAACGCGGTGTAGAGTTACCAATAACTTCCAAGTCCCCCGTATCACGTTTACCGTAATTCGGATCATTTTCATCGGTTACCGTACCTACTGATCGGGAACCGCCATCAATTTTCCCATCACCATTCACATCTTTATATTTCACATCGCCGGGGCCAAACTTTATTGTTCCCGTTTGGAAATAATCTTGATATACCCCATTCGGATCTTTCAGTTTGTTCATTTCTTTAGCGCCGGGAGTGTTAGCGGGCACTTCTTTACCATTCAAGGCCCAAACGGTAACTAACTTACCATCGGCATATACGAAATCGTCTTTTTGATAAAGGCGATCTGTGCGATAGCCCCATATTTCACCATATTTTTTCCCTATATACCAACTGTCAATGCTCTTTGTATCACCATAAGCAGTGATTTCAGTCTGGGCATCCGACAAAGAAACCATAGCGTTGATCCCTAATCCGTTTTCAAATCGATGATTATAGTCGATAGAAAGTTCCCAGCCTCGTGTTCTTAAAGAGCCGAAATTCCCTTTCGGAGAACCGGCACCAAAAGTCCATGTAACACCTTCACCCGGAACAATCATATTCTTGGTGTCGCGTTGATACCAGTCGAATGTTACCCCTAATTCACCGTTAAAGAATCGCGCATCGAAACCAAAATCCAATGTGGCTATATCTTGCCAAGTGATTCTAGGATCTACTGCCGCTGGAGTTCCGGCATAAATAATCTTATTACCACTCGGATCAAGCCAACTTGCCTGTCCCTGGCTGATAGTGGGCACATACAATGAACTGGATACAGTCTGATCACCACCTCTGCCAACAAACGAATAGCCAAAAACACTTTATTTTTGTATATCCGTATGCTGATTATTATGTCAGTGACGCTATACACTTCGAGAGTTATATTAGAAATATTAGGTATTACTGATTATGGAATTTATCAGGTTGTTGGTGGTATTGTCGGTTTCCTCGCATTTCTGAATGTGGCTCTTAGCACGGGAACATCACGATTTATCACATTTGACCTCGGTCGAAATAATGAAGATACTCTTTCAAAAACTTTTATCACATCGGTAAATGTACACATTCTCTTAGCTTTAATAATCGCAGTATTAGGGGAACTCATAGGTCTATGGCTTATTCACAACAAGTTAAAGATTCCTCCGGAAATGATACAAAGTGCTATCGTTGCCTTTCATTGGTCAATCATGACTATCGTATTTTCCATAATAACCGTCCCTTATAATGCAGATATCATTTCTCACGAAAGAATGAATATTTTTGCATATATCGGAATTGCAGAGGCATTTACCAAACTCGGAATAGTTTATTTGCTAAAATTCAGTGAGTCATCACGACTTGAGCTATATGCCTTTCTACTTTTTAGTATACAATTCCTTCTATTCTTGTGGTATCTGATTTATTGCACTAAGAATTTCAAAGAATGCAGCTATCGTTTTTATATTGACTGGAAGAAATTTAAAGAAATCGCCTCTTTCTCCGGATGGAGCTTGTTCAGTTCTTCCGGTATAGCACTTAATAATCAAGGAATACTTATACTTTTAAATATTTTCTTTTCGCCTGCTGTAGTTACCGCAAGGACAATTTCACTACAAGTAAACAATGCGGTTAATCAGTTTGTGAATAATTTTAGAACAGCGGTTAATCCGCAAATCGTCAAACTATATGCGGCAGGTGAACAAGAAAAATCACGCCATCTCCTTTTAAATTCCACAAAATACTCTTATTATTTGATGTTGCTTCTTTGTCTTCCTTTAGGATTATTGGCAAAACCTATTCTCTCATTATGGCTAAAAGAAGTACCCGAATATACTGTTCCATTTTTACAGCTTGTCCTCATTCAAAGTTTGATACAAGTCTTTGATAATTCATTTTACACAGCTTTATATGCGAAAGGACAACTAAAACAAAATGCTTTACTATCACCTCTCTTTTTGTTTATTATGTTTCCTATTGTATTTATCCTGTTTAAACTTGGATTCTCCCCATTAGCTCTATCATGGGCAGCTGTGGTTACATTCGCAATAATTGCATTCATAGTGAAACCAATTTTAATTATAAAATTAGTGAATTATACATGGAAAGACATCCGTTCAGTAATTCTCCCGTGTATTAAAGTCTCATTGTGCGCACTACCACTCCCTATTATATCAGTGTATAGTTTAAATGAAAGTTTTTGGGATTATATACTTATCGGAATAGTAAGTTTCATTTCTGTCTCTTTGTCAATCTATTTAATTGGATTAGATTCGGATATCAGGAAAACAATAATCAAAACTATTAAAACACGAATCTTCAACCCACAATGAAAATATTATTTATTGGTGGCACAGGTGTGTTAAGCACTGACATCGTAAAACTCGCCATTAAACAAAAACATGAGGTATTTTTACTCAATAGAGGCATCCATGTGGAAGATATCCCGGCTGAATCTCATCTGATTATTGGAAATATACGTGATACAATATCATGTAAAAAAGAATTATCTAACTATAAATTTGATGTTGTTGCAGATTTCTTATCTTATACGCCTGAACAACTCAAATCTACCATTGATATTATTCAAGATATTTGTACGCAGTACATTTTCGTATCATCGGCTTGTTCATACCGTAGAGACAGTACTGATTTTCCAATAAAAGAAAATAGTGTTCAACCAAACACGAATCTTCCTTATGGAATAAGTAAATATGAGTGCGAGAAACTCCTTAAATCTCTTAATTGGAAATTTAAATATACAATCGTACGTCCATACATCACCTATGGAGATACACGAATACCATATGGCATCGCACCTGCCGCACGTTATCACGGTACAATAATTGCACGCATCCTCTCTGGAAAGCCGATGTTTTATTGGAATGAAAATGGTCACATACCCGTTTGTAATCTTACTCATACCCGAGATTTCGCGGTCGCATTCTGCGGTTTATTTCTAAATCCGTTGGCATACGACGAAGATTTCAATATCGTAGGCGATGAAACATATTCGTGGAAAACCATGGTTGAAACTCTTTATGAAGTATTAGAAATGCAAAACAAAAACATCATTAATATTCCAGTTCAAGAAATTATTGATGTATTTACCACAGAAAGAGATTTTTTCAAAGGGGATCGAAATTTGGATGCAGTGTTTGACAATACAAAAATTAAGAATGCAGTTCCGGAATTTAAGACAACTATATCATTAAAAGAAGGAATACTGATGACCGTAAATCATTATAAAACGCACAATTATTTAAGTGGAATAGATTATTGTTATGACGCATTGTGTGATAGGCTTCTAAATAAACATCAAAATGGAATTTATTTTAAAGATTACCTGCACAACGCATCGCTTATTCAAAAGATAAGATATTGTGTCCATCGGTATTTGAGCGACAAAGAAAAACGCCTCTTATCTAAAATCAAAAAAGCGATAACCAAATAACCAGCGAATTAATATGATTGATATTAAAAATAAAATTGACTGCTGTGGATGCAGGGCCTGTGTAGAAATCTGTCCTGTGGATTGCATATCATGGCACAATGACATTGAAGGATTCAAATATCCAAAGGTCGACATACATAAATGCATTAACTGCAAATTGTGTGAAAAAGTATGCCCTCAATTACATCTTGAGAAGAAAGAGGTAAACCGGGAATCACCCAAAGTATTTGGCGGATATGTCAATGAAGATGCCGTGAGAATTGACAGTACGAGTGGAGGGATGTTCTCAGTACTGGCAGAACAAGTATTAAATCAAGGCGGATGGGTTGCCGGTGCTGTCTTTGATGATGAATTCAATCTGAGGTCTTTACTCACTAACGACATAAACGATTTATCTCGTATCAGAAGCTCAAAATATCTTCAAAATGACCCTCATACACTTTATAAAGACATTGAGAAATTATTAAAAGACGGGAAAACAGTCTTGGCTTGTTCTACTCCATGCCAGATAGCTGCGCTGCAAAACTTTCTTAAACGGCCTTATGATAATCTCTATACTGTCGACTTCATTTGCAAAGGAGTTAGCTCGCCCAAATTTTTCCACGCATATCTTGACGCATTAGAGAAAAAATATAGGGCAAAAGCTGACAGCGTAAAATTTAAATACAAAGATGCACAGCACCCTTGGGGACATCTTGCGACAAAAATTACATTTAAAAATGGAGCGATATACCTTAAAGACAAAATTGATGACCCATATATGACCGCATTCCTTGACACAGGATTGGTTGTAAGACCTTCTTGTCTTGAATGTCCTTTTAAGGGATTCCCACGATTTGCCGATATCTCATTAGGTGATTTATGGGGCATAAATCATATATTCCCCAATATTAAGGATACGGCAAAAGGCTATTCCTTGGTGATTTCTAATAATGAAAAAGGTGACAGGCTTTTGGATGCAACCAACGCCGATACAACATTAACAGAAATTGAGTTAAGTAGTGCCACAAAGAATAACATTCACCTTATCCAACCATATGATCCTGCATACGGAGCATCAGAAAGCGTAAGAGAGGCATTCTTTTCCGAGTTGGACAAATTTGGTTTTAATGCTGCAATAAAGAAATATCTCAATTTTCCAAGACCCCCAAGGCTTTTTAGAGCGTGGCACAAGCTCTATCCATTGGTTCGGCAACTTTCACTAAGGAGTCTTTGGCAAATGATTTACTATAATACCAATGTGACTATTCATAAAAACAAGTCACATGCAAAACTTATCATTTTCCGAGGTACAGCTATTGACATAGACAAACGAGCTGTGATAGAATTGAATGCGTCATTGATCCTTGGTCAACGGAGAATCCCCTCAACACGGTGCTGTACAAAACTGCAAATGGGACCTCTTACAAAATTGATTGTAAACGGGACATTTAGTATAAATGAGAATGTGAATGTGTGGATTACCCAATCCGGCATTTTAGAATTAGATGGAGGTTTTGCTAATGAAAATGTGACAATAACATGCGCAAATCATATTAAAATAGGTAAAAATGCCCATATTGCCAGAGAGGCGGTAATTAGAGATTATGATGGACATTATATCGAAACCCCCGATTATCGGACATCAAAACCGGTAATTATCGGAGATAATGTATGGATTGGTTATAGAGCTATGATTCTTAAAGGAGTGACAATTGGTGACGGTGCTGTAATCGCAGCCAATTCAGTTGTGACAAAAGATGTTCCACCATTTTCAATCGTTGCCGGTAATCCCGCAAAAATAATCAGGAGTAATATAAAATGGAGAAGCGTACAATGAGTAACGACAAGCCTAAGATAGGATTGATTACCTATCACGCAGCATACAATTTCGGGTCGGTTCTTCAAACGTATGGCACGATAAAGACCATTAATGACCTTGGCTATGATGTGGAGACAATTGACTATCGCACCCCGAGTCAGACATTCTGGTATCAGACCGACTTTTCGCGGAAAAAGGGTCTGCGGGGAATGATCGACAATTTCGGTTTCCAATTCATCAGGTCGAAACGAAGCGAGAGAGCGAAGAGATATGAAGATTTCATTGCTACATTTCTCCGACCAACCACCCGGCGCTACACACGGTATGAACAGTTTAAGGATTCCACATTTGATTACGACATATTGATTTCAGGAAGCGACCAGGTATGGAATATCGGTTGCGGCGAATTTAAATATGAGCCGTCCGAAGCCATACTGCCCTATTTCCTGCAATTCGGTAATCCTCAAAAAAGAATTGCCTATGCATCAAGTTTCGGGGGACAGACTTTACGAAATATACGTAAATACAAAGACTTGTTAAGTCAATATGACTCACTTTCGACCCGAGAACCCATAATAAGGGAGTATATAGAAAGAGTCACCGGTCGCGATGTGGAGCTTGTATGTGACCCGACATGGCTCCTGAACAAAAATGAATGGCTTTCACTGCCCGGGATTTATCAACCTGCCGCGGGACAGAAATATATATTCGTTTATGCCCTGTATTGGGATTTCAGGGCACTAAAGCGTTGGCTTCCTAAAATAAGCGCGCTCGCTAATCGTTACGGCATGGAAGTCTATTGTATGTCTCCGCTTAATTATCATCGAGATAAGAGAATCCACATGATTCAAGAGGCAGGACCGGTAGATTTCCTCTCCTATATGGCACACGCATCTCTGATAGTGACAAACACGTTTCACGGCACAATATTTTCCATGAATTTTGAAGTTCCGTTCTATAGCTGCTGTGTACAGCCGGGCTCACGCCAAGGGCAGATGCTTGCAATGTGCGGACTCGAAGACAGAATTATAAATAATCCTGAAGAATTACTGGAAGACAGCAGCCTTGAATGTGATTTCATTGAATCAACCATTACGATAAATAACCTGAGAAATAATTCTATAAAATATTTGAGAAATGCACTCAGATAAAGCAGTTCAATATTCAACCCGGCGCAACATGTCTATAGACATGATAAAAATTATCGCCATGCTCGGTGTTATCATGTTGCATACAACACATGATCTCATGTCGACCAACGGTCTTGACATTGCATCTTTCATGTACAAATCGGCAGTAATATCAATACCTCTCTTTTTTATGGTAAGTGGATATCTGTTGTTAGGACGTCCAAATATCGACTATCGCTATTCTATGAAAAAGATATATGGCATACTACGATACATGACTTTCTTTTGCGTCTTTTATTGGATTGTCTACAGTATTTTTAAACATGGATTTTCGTTAGAACGATTCTGGCAGATTTTTGGAGGTTCTTTTAATGCCCAAGGCCCTTTTTATGTATTTTGGTATTTTGGAGCCATGATTATCATATACTTACTCCTTCCACTACTAAATACTTGTTATCTCAGATATCGACATGGATTCATGTTATTGACTATATTCATGTTAACTCTACAGAGTATCATGTTTTCACTTAATTTAACCATGGGGGGGGAATTATTGCCACCATCTCTTAGATTATACAACTGGTTAACTTACTTTTTATTAGGCGGGATGATAAAATATAAATCTTTTACATTCGGGAATGCCATAATTGTAACCATCATGTGTATAATTAACTATGGATATCAAGTTTGGCTAATTCCAGAGATAAAGACTGATTATTGTTCCTTTTTCTATAGTTCTGTCCCAATTTTAGTATTTGTCGTTTCGGTATTTACATTCATTATATCAATTCGATTTTCAAATGACAACAAGCTAATAAAAATGCTATCCAAACTGTTTTTGGTCGTGTTTACAATACATCCTTTTTTTATCGATAAAATTTCATTTTATCTTGGAGACATACAGCATGTTGGACCAATATTAGTATGGTTGACAGTTTCAGCAATTTCAATTTTCTTAAGTTGGTTGCTTTTTAAGATTCCTTACGCCAACAAAATTTTCCGAATATGAAATATGACTATCTTATAGTGGGTGCCGGGCTTTTCGGCACCACGTTTGCGCATCTTGCCCGGAAGCAGGGGAAGCGGTGTCTTGTCATCGACAAGCGTCCCCACGCCGGAGGTAATATCTACTGCGAGAATATCGAGGGAATCAACATACACAAGTACGGGGCGCATATCTTCCACACCTCTGACAAGGAGGTGTGGGATTTCGTCAACTCGATAGTGCCCTTCAACCGCTACACCAACTCCCCGGTGGCCAACTATAAGGGCGAACTGTACAACCTGCCGTTCAACATGAACACCTTCAACAAGATGTGGGGCGTTGTGACCCCCGCCGAGGCCGAGGCAAAGATCGAGGAGCAGCGCGCTGCCCACTTTACCGCCGAGCCCAAAAACCTGGAGGAGCAGGCCATCAACCTGGTCGGCACCGATATTTACGAAAAGCTGGTCAAGCACTATACCGAAAAGCAGTGGGGCAGAGAATGCAAGGATTTGCCTGCATTTATAATAAAGCGTCTGCCGGTCAGATTCACCTATGATAACAACTATTTTAATGACCGTTTTCAGGGAATCCCTGAGGGTGGTTATACGCAGATTGTTGAGAAACTGTTGGAAGACATTCCGGTTCTGACCGGTGTTTCCCTTCAGGAATACCAGACAGCCAATGCGGCCAGGACTGCAGACGAACAGGACAGCTGGGACAGACTGCTCTATACCGGTATGATCGACGAGTATTATCATTATCGCCTCGGGACGCTCGAATACCGTTCCCTGCGGTTTGAAACCGAAGAGCTTCCGGAAGAGGGTAACTATCAGGGCAACGCAGTTGTCAACTACACGGAACGCGAGGTTCCTTACACCCGCATCATCGAGCACAAGCATTTCGAAACATTCGGCAACGCCGTCTACGAAAATCCCCGCACGGTCATCTCCCGCGAATACTCGACGGAGTGGACCGACGGCATGGAGCCGTTCTACCCCGTCAACGACGCCCGCAACCAGGCTGTCTACGAGCAATACCGCACCCTCGCCGCGCAGGAATCATCCGTAATATTCGGCGGTCGCCTCGCCGAATACAAATACTACGACATGGCGCCAATCATCGCCCAGGCACTCAATCATTTCAAATAAACTTTATGAAAATAGCGGTAAAATTTTTTAGAAATATATGGATAATTAAATATCTCCCCTGGAGTATATATTTCAATTTTCATTATTTTGATTTAAAAACAGCCATAAAGTTACCTGTAATTCTCAATCGCCCGAAAATCAAAAATTTAGGGGGGGAGATTCAGCTTAATGGAGTAGTAAAGTTTGGAATGATAAAGTTAGGTCAATATATAATCTCAACAATTCCTGATACAGGTATTATCTTAGACATTCATGGAATCATAATATTTGGTGGCAGTGCGACCATTGGTTCCGGCTCAGCAATATGTACAGGTGAAAATGGATACCTAAATATCGGAAACAATTTTTGTAGTACGGCCACTTTACGTATTTCTTGTTTTCATTATATTCATATCGGAGACGATAATTTAATCTCATGGGACTGTACTATTTCTGATACAGATTTCCATTTACTTAAATCATCCAAGAATCAAAATATATGCAGTCAAGGTTATGGGAATGTCCATATTGGAGATAATTGTTGGATTGGTCAAGGATGCCATATCTTAAAAAATTCCTCTTTAGCTTCATTTACGACAGTTGGAGCCTTTACTGTTATTACGGGCAAAAAGATTTCTAATGAATATTCTGTGATCTCTAATAATCTCGAGATACGTGTGATTAAAACCGACGTACACTTGGACCGTAATCATGAAATAAAATATCCACTACATAATGAACAACAATCATAAACGCCCAAGAATCAAGATACTCGTTGCGTGCCACAAAGCCGACCCTAATATCCGTCAGGATGACATCTATATGCCCATACAAGTAGGCAAGGCACTCCATCCCGAACTCAACCTCGGATTCCAGTGTGACAACACCGGCGACAACATCTCCGAGAAAAACGGCTCCTACTGCGAGCTCACCGCCCTCTATTGGGCGTGGAAAAACCTCCAGGATGTCGACTACATCGGACTCTGCCACTACCGCCGCTACTTCGATTTCAGCAAGAAAGGAGAGGTTAATGTATATCAAAACATTAATCAGCTGGATTTTCATCACGACAATAATAAAATTATTGGTAGCCTGAGGAAATGTAAAATCATAGTACCCACTGATTCAATACTACCGACTTCTTTATTTGCCCATTATAGCTATTTTCACAATAGTGAAGACATGAGAGAAGTTGAACGAATCATTGATAGCAAATATCCTGATTATGCGGATTCGTTCAGATATGTCATGTATCATAATAATAAATTTCATCAATATAATATGTTCGTGACAAGCTGGGAAATATTCGATAAACTATGTAATTGGCTATTTGGAATATTATCTCAATTGGAACAAGTATTACATATCGAATACTATAATCCTATTCAACGCCGAATTTATGGGTATATATCGGAACGTCTCCTCAATGTATTTATATATCATAATAATCTGCCAATTATAAATTGCCCTATTGCCTTCATAAGCGACCTAAATATCAGTCCCACAAGGATGAAATTAGCCCATTTAAGAGATAACTTAATATTTAAAGTCTCAAAAAAATGAATATTCTATTTTTTACCCGAAACCAAGTCTCGCCTAATATCGGAGGAACCGAACGTGTTACACTCACTTTAGGCTCGGGGTTAAGAAAATACTATAATTATAACTGCTATTCTGCTTACATTCATCCGAACGAGGGTAATAATCATGTTTTTTGCGGAGAAATTAAACTTAGAAGGAGTATTCTGACTAATGATATTATAAATTATATCGAAGATAACGCAATCGATTGGCTTATATGCCAAGGAGAATTCCGAATTGCCATAAAAATTAAAAATGCTCTTAATAAAAGAGGAAGTAAATGTAAAGTTATGGCAGTACATCATTTTGCTCCCGGTTGGGAAGAAAAATTTGTAACCCTTCAAATTATTATAAGCAAATTAAAGTCCCATCAAAAAATCCAGGCATTTAAACAAATTATATTATATCCCTATTTAAAATGGCAAGCATTAACCAATGCATCTGTTTATAAAAAAGCCTATAACTCATTAGACTATATCTCTTTACTCTCAAATAGCTTCATTCGGGAATTTACGGATTATGCAAAAATTTCAGATACAGGTAAGTTTAAAGTCATCCCGAATCCACTTTCGTTTGAAGAACAATTAAGTAATGATGAAATAGCTCAAAAACAAAACATTATTCTAATTGTAGGAAGATTAGAAGAAAATCAAAAACGCATTTCTCTTGCTTTAGAAATTTGGAAGCGACTAAATGAAGAATTAACCGAGGCACATAATTGGTCTTTACATATAGCCGGAGAAGGTCCTGATAGAATTAAATATCAAGACATCGTTGAATCTAAATCCATTCCAAATGTCGTTTTCCTCGGTAAAATAAACCCTCTGGAAGAATATAAAAAAGCGTCTATTTTTATTATGACAAGTCGATATGAGGGTCGACCGTTAACAATTACTGAAGCATTACAGTTTGGTGTAGTACCCATAGCAATGAATTCCTTTTCTTCCCTGACCGACTTGATAGATGATACCGTAAATGGATATGTCATTCCAAATAATGATTTAGATTCCTTTATAAAGAAATTGTCGGATCTCATCACCAATCATACAACACGAAATGAAATGGCAAAACAAGCAGTTTTAAGTGCTAATAAATTTTCAATATCAGAAATAGCAAAAGAATGGGTGACAATATTGAATAACCGCTCTATTGAATACTGATCTAAAATTTGAACAAGTAAGATTCTACAAGTTTGAAGATTTTATCCAAAATGGATTTAAAGCAAAATATAATATTGCATCAGCGGACTGGAATAAGGAATTTTCCTATTAAACTTGCATTTTATATTTTACCCGTTCTATCAGCATTTTCACAATTATTTCTGAATATAAGACCTAATTATGAAGTGGTTTGGGGGATACTTCCTATATTAATCATTCTATTTGCAAGAAAAAAACTTAATAAATATATTTTCAATGTATTATGCATAACTACGATTCTAATTATATGTAAATACATTATTCCAATTTTTTATACAGATAATATAGTATGGAGAGCATGGCTAATGGACATAAAATGGCTGTATTATCTAATAATAGGACTTCTTTGGATTGGATATTTTGGTGCGATAGACTCAAAGACAATCATTAGAGGAGGACATTTTTTTTGTTATGTTTATATAACCTTTATCATTTTAATGACATTAAAGACCGGTCATTTTTCAAGAGGAAACTCAGGTCTTTTAGATGAATGTAACTATGATTGTTTTCTCGTTCTGATTCCTTTTTGTTATATATACCAAAATAAGAGCTATGAAAGAAAACAAATCTTACCATTCATATTATCAGTCTTAATGTCTACATCCAAAACCGGTGTTATGGCATTAGGAATCATAATGGTTTATCCCTATTATAAAAAGAGCAAATTCAAAATATTGTATTTAGGAATAATCGGAATTATTACAATAATATGGCTTTACATATTCTTCATCAAGAGGGGTGTCACAGATATCGAAAGTGTAGATAGAGCAATTTTTTTCGCTCAATTCTTCAATTACGTCTCACAAGCATCGTTCTGGGATGTTATTTTTGGCTATTTCCCAGGGAGACCTATGTCAGGATCAATAATTGATTCATTTGTATGGTATATTAGTGAATTTGAAGGACGAAATAATATTATAGGATGCTATCCTTTCTACTTCCATTCAACTTATATGAGAATCGCTATAGTGTGGGGAATCCCTGTTGCTTTAGCACTAATATGTTGGCTTATCAGGTTAGTTCTGAAAAGTAATTATATTCCACTAAGAAACTTGGCATTATTAATGTTATTGGAAAGCATTTCCTTATCCTCCCTAAGCCTTGTAAATGTCTCTGTAATTTTTATTCTGACATTTATCAGTGCTATAATGACATCAATTCGTAAAACTAAAATTTCACTTAATGATACCCAAGATAATACATTACTGTTGGTTAAGTGACGATCCTATTCCCGATAGTCTAAAAAAATGTATACAATCATGGCATAAATACATGCCTGAATATAAGTTTATAAAATGGGACTTCAGGATTTTCCCGATGGGAACATCAATATGGGTTGACCAAGCATTTGAAAAAAAGAAATATGCTTTCGCGGCAGATTATATTCGATTATATGCTCTATATCATTATGGTGGAATATATCTGGACAGTGATGTTGAAGTTATGAAATCTTTTAATCCATTTTTGGAATTGGATGATATGGTATGTTATGAAAACAGTTCTCGAAAAGGTCTTGAAGTTGCAGCTATCGGAGTTTCAAAAAATAGAGCTTGGGTTAAACAATGTCTTAATCACTATGATGGTAAGAAGTTTGACTTGGGAAACGGCTTATTAGATACTCAAGTAATGCCGGAAGTAGTCAAAAATATAATATTAAACGAAGAAAAATGGAAACTTCAAAATGTTGAGAATATCAATGAAGCGAACAGAGTTGATTCTTCCAATACTATTGCGGTATTCCCTCATGAATTTTTTAGCCCGAAATCTTATGAAACGGGAGAGATAAATATGACTGAAAACACATATTCCGTACATCATTTTGCCGCATCATGGCACGGATCTAAGGAAAAGATTTATAAAGCTTTAGGAAAAATCATTGGAAAAAGCAACGCAAAAAGAATAGCAAATCTAATCAAACAAATACTTATCAGACATTAAATTGCCTGATATCCAATCATTTCTATTAAACAACTTGCTTTTATGAACAATCGTGAGTTTGTGCGGAAAATCGCAAACTCTGCCTCTGCATACCCCGACAGGATTTTTGCCGTCGGTGAGGGGCGGGTATATACTTGTGTCAATCCATATTCCTATCACCTTGTGCACCGTCACAAGGAATTATATGACTCCATGGATGGATTGTTTGTCGACGGAATGACTATGTGCTGGCTTACCAGGTTATTGTGGGGCAAGCGTGTGCCTCGACTCAGCTTCGACATGTCGGCTATGGCAAAAGATTTGTTCACTTATCTGAATAACCCGGACATCAGGCGTAGCATTTATTTCCTCGGCACACGCCAAGATGTGCTCGAAGAGACTATCGGTCAGTTTCGCAAAAGCTACCCAAACATGCGTATTGCCGGCTTCCGCAATGGATATTTCATTGATGCCGATGACCGAAGAAAGGCAATATCCGACATCATACATTCTGATAGCGATTTTGCAGTCATAGGCATGGGATCACCGCTTCAGGAGCAACTCGCCATTGATTTGAAAAATGCAGGTTACAAAGGTGTAGTCTTTACCTGTGGCGGGTTCTTGCATCAGACAGCAAATGGCATTAACTATTATCCCGACTGGATTAACCGATACAATCTTCGCGCCTTCTACCGTCTATTCCACGAAAAAGGACTTTGGGGCAGATTATATAATGTATTGATTGAATTCCCGATACTGTTTACATGGGATACTCTCTTGACAAAATGTAGCAATCTACATTAGCAATCAATCGTCATATCCCATTTCAAGATAAAAAGCCTGAGAGAGAAATTCTTCCTCAGGCTTTATTTTTATGTACTGTTCAGTTAGCGGTGGCGGCGTGGGAAGAGGCGGCGAATGGCGGTGAGATGGGGAGCAATGCTTCCGCCGACAATCACAAGGGTGACGGCGGTGATAATAAGGACAAGCCCACACACGTCACGGACTGTAAGCAGCTCATGAAATACCGTGACCCCGATTACGACAGCGGTCAGCGGCTCCATAGCCCCGAGTATCGCCGTGGGTGT
>OIEM01000724.1_pt1 | contig 15462 bp, 11 predicted proteins | sample 1581761 | NCBI WGS metagenome assembly OIEM01 (sample SAMN01760978, study PRJEB22395) | human gut metagenome | reverse complement strand
GAAATAGTGCTCACGCCGGAAGAGGCGGAGGTTTCCGCTCTTCCCGAAAGCGCTCTGAAAAGCCTTATGCGTATCGCTTCACAGCGCAGCATGATGTTCTCTCTCAACAGCCTTGGCGGTGCATATCTGGCGCTTGATGATAATATAGCGGCAACGGAGATATCGGAAGCTGTTTCCGAAAGCATTGCGGAACCTACCGTATCTGAAACTACCGTATCCGAAACCGAGACTTCCCCAAGCGAGGAAACTGCCGAAACAACATCGGAGCCAGTTACGGAAATATCCGAAACATCGGTATCTGAAACAGATATTTCCGAAGCAACGACTTTTGAAACAACGTTTTCAGAAACAACATTTTCGGAAACTACATCATCACAGACCACAGCTTCGGAAACCCAAACTTCTGCTGAGACAGTCTCCGAAACCACAGCACCGACTGTAGAAACCACACAGACAACCACACCCACGATACCATGGTGGGAGATCATAAATTCGGCTGAACGTGACAGCCGCTGACTGAAAGGACACTGATATATGAAAAGCTTTAAAACCGCAATAATCGCAGGAGCTCTTGCTCTTGTCGCTGTGATAGCCACGGTGATCGTGCTTACATCGGGCAGCAGCGGCTACGGACTGTACATATCCTCTGTTTCGGGCGATGTTGTTATCAGCAACGCCGAGGGCACAACTCAGGCTGCCGCCGAAACATTCCTTGCCACAGGCGACGCTCTTACGGTAAACGCAGGCGGCTCATGCACACTTATCTACCGCACCCGTGACAATTACGACCAGAACTACATAGTTCTTGAACCTGCAACTCAGGTGCTTGCCACAGGCAAATACACTGGCAAGTCCGATGATGAGCTTTACCTTAACAGAGGTTCGGTAATGGTAAGCGCTCTCAACAAGTCCAAGAAGAATATCATTATCCGCACCGCCAGCGCTTCCGTTACCACAAAGGACGCTGCTATGAGGATAGCATATGAGCTGGGCGAGGGCACAACAACCACTCTGGCTGCTTCCTTCGGCGGATCTTCCGAGATACAGCTTTATGATGCACTGGGCAACGCCGTTGACAGAGACGGCATGAAGCTCCAGTCCCCCGAGGTACTGGGCGAGGGTCTCAGCGCAAAGGTAGTAAGCAGCGGCGATGTTCCCTCATTTGAGTATCTTAATATCAAAACTGACCTTTCTGCCTACAATGCAGACACCTTAAAGGAGCTGCTGACCATATCCGCATTCCACGACGGAATGCTTTCGTTCACAGCTGCCGAAATAAAGGCTGCTTATGACGCTGCTCCCACAGAGGCTCCCGCTGATGAGCCTGAGGTTCCCGAGGAAAGCGTTACCGAGGAAACAACAGTAACCACCGTTCCCGAGAGCTCCGAGACCGAAGAGACCACTATCCCCTCCGAGGAAACGACCGTTACAACCACCACACCCGCTCAGACAACTACTGCCTACACTACTACAACCGCAGCCACAACTCAGGCTCCCCAGACCACCGCACAGACCACTTCCACCGCCAGCGGCAAGATGATAACCGTTTATGTCATCATCGATGATGAAATAACAATGCAGGAAGTTCCTTACGGCGGCAATGCAACTCAGCCTGCCGACCCTGTAGTCGAGGGCAAGAGATTTGTCAGCTGGGACGGCTCCTTCACCAATATCACTGAGGAGACCACCATTTCCGCAATATTTGAGGACGATGCTTCCGTTACCACCGCATCTACTTCTGTTACCTTTGATACCACCGAAACCACAACTTCCGATTCAAGAATGTTCACCGTTACCGTTGTGGTAAACGGCAATGCGACCACTCAGCAGGTAGCATACGGCGGCTCCGCTGTTCTCCCTGCGGTAAATATCCCCGGATATGTATTCATGGGCTGGGACCGCTCACCCGATAATATCACCGAGAACTGCACCATCACCGCAATTCTCGTTCCCGACGGAAGCACTACCGACACAAGCGCCACCACCTACACCGTAACATTCGTGGTTGACGGAGTTTCATACCCCGTAACCGTTTCCGCAGGAAGCAGCGCAGTTGCCCCCGTCTCCCCCACCATCAACAGCAGGGGTCAGACCTTTATCGGCTGGGACACCGATTTCAGCAACGTTACCCACGACCTGACAGTTACAGCACTTTTCCTGTAATTCAGTCATTTTACCAAAGCTATTCATCGGCCGTTCCCTATGGGGCGGTCGATTGATTTTTTAGATTGATTTTTAAAAGGAGTATCATATGCCACAAACCGCCAAAAAAGGGAACCTGCGGCGTTTCCTGCCATATTATAAAAAATATCTGCCGCTTATAGTACTCGACCTTTTCTGCGCAGGCATAACAAGCATCTGCGAGATAGTCCTGCCGCTTATGGTCCGCTACCTTACCAATATGGGCATAAACGACATTGAGGGGCTTACGCTTACAATTATCATTAAAATAACCCTGCTGTATGTGGTACTGCGTGCCGCCGACTGCGCCGCCTATTATTTCATGAGCAGCGTTGGTCACATCACAGGCGCAAAGATCGAGACGGATATGCGCTCCGACCTGTTCGCACATCTCCAGAAGCTTTCCTTTGCCTACTACAGCAACACAAAGATAGGTCAGATAATGGCAAGGATATCCTCCGACCTGTTTGATGTAACGGAATTTTCCCACCACTGCCCCGAGGAATTTTTCATTGCAGGCTTGAAGATAGTTTCCTCCTTTGCCATACTCTGCACCATGAACGTCCCCCTGACGCTGATAATGTTTGCGGCAATGCCCGTGATGATAGTCATTTCAATCAAGTTCAACGGCAGCATGAGAAAGGTGTTCCGCTCGCAGAGGGCGCAGCTGGGCGAGATAAACGCACGCACCGAGGACTGTCTGCTGGGAATACGTGTGGTAAAGTCCTTCGGACGTGAGGACACCGAGGTCGAAAAGTTTGAAAAGGACAACAGCAAGTTCCTTGACATCAAAAAGCAGAGCTACAAATATATGGGCGCTTTCAACTGCTCCACCCGTGCCTTTGACGGAATAATGTACATCATCGTCGTGGCGCTGGGCAGCTATTTTATGATGAAGCGTGAGATATCCCCCGCCGACCTTACGGCATATCTGCTGTACGCTTCCACACTTCTTGCCTCTATCCGCAGGATAGTGGAGTTCACTGAACAGTTCCAGAGAGGTATGACGGGCATTGACAGATTTTTCGAGGTCATGGACGTTGAGCCTGACATTACCGACAAGGAAAATGCCCTGGAGCTTGCAAACGTAAAGGGCGATATTGCATTCGAGAATGTAGGATTTCATTATTCCGACAGCGACACCGCCGTTATCTCGGGGCTTGACCTGAAAATAAAGGCAGGCTCCCATGCGGCTCTGGTAGGTCAGTCGGGCGGCGGAAAAACAACGCTCTGCAACCTTATCCCCCGCTTTTATGACGTTACCGAGGGAAAGGTAACGGTTGACGGTCATGATGTAAGAGATGTTACAATAAAATCCCTGCGAAGGAACATAGGCGTTGTCCAGCAGGACGTTTACCTGTTCAGCGGAACAGTGGCGGAAAACATTGCCTACGGCGCCGAAAATGCTTCAAGGGACGATATCATAGAAGCCGCAAAGCTTGCAGGCGCCGACGAGTTCATCAGCTCGCTCCACGACGGATACGACACATATGTGGGCGAGCGTGGAGTTAAGCTTTCGGGCGGTCAGAAGCAGAGGATCTCCATTGCACGAGTATTTCTGAAAAATCCTCCCGTGCTTATCCTTGACGAAGCCACCTCCGCTCTGGATAACGAAAGCGAGTTTATCGTGCAGAAGTCGCTGGAACGCCTGGCAAAGGGCAGAACGACCATAACCGTAGCCCACAGGCTCACCACCGTAAAAAATGCGGACGTGATATTCGTGCTCACCGAAAACGGCATCGCCGAGCAGGGCACTCACGATGATCTTATGGCACAGGGCGGCATCTACAGCCGTCTGTACAACGGTTTTACTATGGATTGAGGTGATATTTACGGAAAGCTTGATATACAGCCTTAACGCAACAGTTCCCGTATTTCTGGTCATAGTCATAGGCTATGTGCTCAACAGAATGGGAATGTTCAACGAGGGGTTCATATCCGCCGCAAACAAGTTCATTTTTAAGATCTGCCTGCCCGTAATGATATTTTCTGACCTTTCACAAACAAATATTGCCGATTCCTTTGACGGCAAGCTGGTACTTTTCAGCGCAGTCATCACAACGGTGATGTTTGCCGCATTATGGATAGGCGCAAGGCTTTTCATCAAGGACAAGAGCATCATCGGCGCATTTGTACAGGCAGCCTACAGAAGCTCAGTTGCAGTCATGGGCTTTGCATTTATGAAAAACATCTACAACAGCACGGGACTTATGCCAATGATAATCATAGGCTGCGTGCCGCTGTACAACATCTACGCCGTTACAGTCCTCACATTCGAAGCGGAGGACGCTCAGCTTGACACCGACAAGAGATCCAAGCTGAAAAAGGCAGCGATAGGCATTATCACCAACCCGATAATACTTGGAATAATCGCAGGCTGCATAGGCTCGCTGATAAGGATATACGACTATATGCCCGTTATGTTCTCCAAAACGCTCAGCAACCTTTCGGTAATGGCAACGCCCCTTTCGCTTATCGTTATAGGTGCTTCCTTTGAGGGCAAAAAGGCTATTGCAAAGATAAAGCCCACAATAGTCTGCTGCCTGATAAAGCTTATCGTAATCCCTGCGGTGTTCATATTTGCCGCAGTAAAGGCAGGATTCAGCGGAGAAGCGATGCTGGCGCTGGTTGTAATGCTGGGTTCTCCCACCACCCCCTCCTGCTACATCATGGCGAAGAACATGAAGAACGACGGCGTACTTACGTCAAGTGTTATTGCCGCTACCACGCTGTTATCATCGGTGACGCTTACATTCTGGATATTCCTGATGAAATATCTCGGATATATCGGATAATGAAACGGCGGCGTGTCGCCGCAGCCACCTCGTTAGGACATTCAGAGGTAAATCACAATTTTTGGAGGAATAATATTATGAAGAAAAGATTTTTGAGCAGTAATATCCTGTTATTGATTTGGTATTTTCTTGCAATGGTCGGGGTGAAAATAGGAGATAAGTATTTGGTTAAAGGTGCATTCAAAGATGAATGGATATTTATGTTGATTCCTGTTGTTACTTTTTTGCTGGTGCTTTTCACAAAAAAAATCGGAAAAATACTTCATCTTATATGGCTCGGAATGTGGTTTGTTACCCAGTTTCTCAGTCACGAATGGTACACACTGTTCGGTAAAGGGTTTATGGGAAACGTTGACAGCAAAATAACGTACTTTAAAGATTGCATCTCTCTTATAAGCATAGAGGGAAGATATGTTCCCGATCTATATCACATTATCCTGCATATATTGATAATTATATCGTTTATTTTTACTGCTCAATTTTGCAGTGTGTCACCGCTGCCACCTCGTTAGGATTTTCAGAAACAAACCTCTCATTTGCAGCTCGGTAACTTTAGTTTGAGACAACATCAAATCCGAATTTTGCGGCGTGTCGCCGCAAATCACTCTCACAGCACTCATAACGGGGTGCTGTGATTTTTTTACTGCTTCATAAATCCTTGTAATATTGCTGCGGGTATGGTATAATGTATAAAATAGGTCGGGGCAGCTGCTCGACAAATCGTTGTTTGCGGAGTTGTTATCTATGAATATCGAATATAGGAAAGCGGACATATCAGATGCAGAATTATTGATAGATATTTATAATTCTGCGTTTTATAGTGATTATATTAAATATGGTGAATGTCCTGCGTATGGAAAAACAAAAGAAATGATGGAGAGATCCATCATAAATTATCCTAAGTTCATTATTCTGTTTAATAACAAGCCGGTTGGCTGCGTTTCGTATAAACAGGTTGAAACAGGAATATATGAAGTTGGCTGTTTGTGTGTTGTTCCGGAGTATCAAGGTAAAGGAATTGGAACACAGGCAATTAAATTTGTAACATCGTACTTCGAGGATTGGGACAAAATTACGTTGATCACGCCCACAGACAAAAAAGAAAATGTAAAATTTTATACAGAAAAATGCGGGTTTGAAATAGTATCTGGTGAAATAGATGGAAATGTTAAAGTAACACGATTTGTTTTAACGAGATAAATTCCAATTTGACGGCTTTTTCAAACCAACGTTACCGAGCCGCAAATGAAATGTTTTATGCAAAATATTCCAACAAGGTGGAAGCGGCGACACGCCGCAAAAGCAGCGGCTTGCAGTTTATGATTGCAAGCCGCTGTTATTATATGACCCCGAATATTCTTGCAGTCCATGAAATAATGCCGCAGAGCAGAAGTCCCGTCACTGTGGGTATGACCATTGCCGCAGCAGTCCATTTCCATGAGCCTGTTTCTTTTTTTATGGTAAGGCATGATGTGGAGCATGGAAAATGGCAGAGCATGAACACCATTACGCACAGCGCCGTTACCCATGTCCAGCCGTTCCGGCCCAGAATATCCGCCAGCATTGCCGTATCCCCTGCCTCGGTAAGCGTGCTCTGACCCATGTATATCATGAGCATGATCGGTATGACTATCTCGTTTGCGGGGAAGCCGAGGATAAATGCCAGTATTATTGCTCCGTCCATTCCGAAGAAGCGTCCCACAGGGTCAAGGAAATCGGCGCATATGGCAAGTAGAGTGCTGTCACCTGCGTGGACGTTTGCCATAAGCCATATGACCAGACCCGCAGGAGCGGCGACTGTGACGGCTCTGCCCAGCACAAAGACTGTGCGGTCAAGCAGCGAGCGCACCAGCACCTTTCCTATCTGCGGGCGGCGGTATGGCGGAAGCTCCAGCGCAAAGGAAGCAGGCATTCCTTTAAGCACCGTTCCCGACAGGATACGTGACCACAAAAATGTGAGCGCTGCGCCCAGGACTATCAATCCCGTAAGCATTGCGGCGCTGACTGCCCCAGATGCGCCTGCGGCAAAAAACACCGCTATCAGAGTGATAAGTGCAGGAAATCTGCCGTTGCAGGGCATAAAGTTGTTGGTGAGCACTGCTATGAGCCGTTCTCTTGGCGAGTCAATTATCCTGCACCCTGTGATGCCTGCAGCGTTGCAGCCAAGCCCCATTGCCATTGTAAGTGCCTGCTTTCCGCACGCCTTGGAACGGCTGAAATACTTATCAAGATTGAACGCCGCACGGGGCAGATAGCCCACGTCCTCCAGCAGAGTGAACATGGGGAAAAATATCGCCATCGGCGGCAGCATTACGGAAGTTACCCATGTAAGCACGCAGTATATGCCGTCAATAAGCACGCTTTCAAGCCATTTGGGCGCTGATAATGATATCAGCCCATTTCGGAGCACCTCTCCCAGCGAGCCGAAAGACTCCGACAGCCATTGCGAGGGATAATTTGCACCCGCAATGGTTATGTAGAATATGACCATGAGCATAAGCAGCATTGCGGGCAGACCCCATATCCTGTGGGTAAGCACTGCGTCTATCCGCCTGTCACGCTCGTAGTAATCGGGGATTTCTCTTGTGACCGCCTGCTCTGCGATCTGCTCGGCGGTAAGGACTATCCTTGTGACGGACATATCACGGAGAGCGGCGGTATCTATTCCGTCATCCTCCAGTATCCTGACCGCTTCCGCATAAGCCTTTCCGATGTCGGTATCGCTGTCGCTGAGAGATCTTTTCAGCTCGCCGCAGCACATACTGTCAATGGCAGTTATAAGGTCGTCGCACCGCTCAAGGATACGCAGAGCCGCAAATCTCAGGGATATTTTTCCGCCAAGCAGCTCCGCAAGGGCACCGCCCATAATTCCTATCGCCCTTTCAGCCGCCTCGCCGTAATAAACAAGTGGGCTTTTTTCCTCAGCTGACAGCATATCCTCCGTACGCATGAGCATTTCATCAAGTCCGCTGTCATTTCGTGCAATAACGCCGCAAACAGGCACGCCCAGCAGCTCTTCAAGCTTTTTCGTATCAACGGTTATCTTCTTTTTAGCCGCTTCGTCCAGCAGGTTCACGCACACGATAACACGGGGCGTTATCTCAATGACCTGAAGCACAAGATTAAGGTTACGTTCAAGGCATGACGCATCGCAGACCACGATAACGCCGTCAGTGCCGCCGAAGCAGATATAATCCCTTGCCACCTGCTCCTCCGCCGAGTGAGCCATAAGGGAATATGTGCCGGGCAGGTCGGTGAGGGTCATGTCAACTCCCCCACGCAGGCACTTTCCACGGGCTGTGGAAACGGTCTTGCCCGTCCAGTTTCCCGTGTGCTGGTTCATTCCCGTGAGGGCGTTGAAAACCGTTGATTTGCCCACATTTGGGTTCCCTGCCAGAGCAATATTCAGCCCGCCGCAGCTGTTTTCATTATCCGAAGCAAGGCTTTTGCCAGTGCTTGAAAAGGTCAGTCCCATAATATCTTCCTTTCTCCGAGTATAATCATATAAGTATATTCGGAGAGGAAAATTTTATGCCTTATGTCCGCCTAACTGCCTGTTGCGCTCCATGGCGGTAGCGCCCTCCTGCAGGTTCATGCCCTTGACAATGGCGTTCTTGCCGTATCTGTTTTTTATGGAAAGTATGGCTTTCTGCCTGCTTTTTTCACGTTCAAGAGATTTTTCCTCTGCTTCACGCTTTGCCTCATCGGCAGAAAAATCGGAGAAAAAGTCCAGCTGAACAGGCTCATTTTCCTCAGACACATCGCCCTCATGGATAACGTGATTTGCGGTTATGTTCAGCCGCCTTGACAGCAGAGCTTCATCGGAGATCCGCTCAAAAAGCTCCGTTGCGGCACTTATCAGAAGCTTTGCGGAAGATGTGTGCCTGTTCAGATTTATAGTGCCGTGAGCATGCTTGGGCGTTTTTCTGCCGTATCGGTCAACGGTCACTTCGCCCTTGTAATGCTTTAGGCGCTCGGGGTCGGAGAGATTTTCCTTGTCATAGCCCACGGTCAGCACCAGCTGATCTGTAACAAGCCCCTTTTCCAGCAGGTCAAGGGCAAGCATATCCGCCATTTCCCTGATGATGATGCGTGTGGTCCTGAAATCCGTGGCGCACTGGAGCACCTGCCCCGAACAAATGCTGTTGACGGCAGGGCGATATGCTTTTATCTCGTCAATGGTGCAGGGTTCATATCCCCATGCGTGGTCGATGAGCAGCTCCGCATTCACCCCGAAAAGCCTGTAGAGGAAGTCCTCGTTTTTGATAGAACAGCGGGCAATATCCCCCATGGTCATGATGTAGTTTGCTTCAAGCTTTTTGGCATACCCCGGCCCCACCCGCCAGAAATCCGTCAGAGGGCGGTGATCCCACAGCATACGGCGGTAGCTTTTCTCATCAAGCTCCGCAATTCTGACGCCGTTTTCGTCGGCAGGAATATGCTTTGCCACAATATCCATGGCTATCTTGCAAAGATACAGATTTGTACCTATGCCTGCGGTGGCGGTGATTCCCGTTTCGTCAAGGACATCTTGTATCATCTTCATGGCAAGCTCTCTTGGGGTCATATGGTAGGTCGCCAGATAATCGGTCACGTCCATGAAAACCTCGTCAATGGAGTAAACGTGTATGTCCTCGGGAGCGATGTATTTCAGATATATCTTGTATATTCTTGTGCTGTACTTCATGTAATGCGCCATTCTGGGCGGAGCGATGATGTAATCCACCGACAGCTCAGGGTGTGCTGCAAGCTCGGTGCTGTCGTATGAGCTGCCTGTGAATTTGTACTGGGGAGCGCTGTACTGCCTTTTGCGGTTCACCTCGTTTATCTTCTGTATTACCTCAAAAAGCCTTGCACGCCCCGGGAGACCGTAGGCTTTCATAGTGGGAGATACTGCCAGGCAGATAGTCTTTTCGGTGCGGCTCTCATCGGCAACAACAAGGTTTGTGGTAAGAGCGTTGAGACTGCGCTCAATACATTCCACGCTGGCATAGAATGATTTTAGGTCTATTGCGATATAAGTCCTGTCCGTAGCTCTTACCCCCTTTCATATAATTATATTATACCACATTTTGTGGGCGAAAAACAGCCCAGCAGCAAAAAAGCGCACAGTCCGTGGAACTAAGCCCTCAGACTGTGCGCCTGTTATTATTTGGTCAGTTCATAATGAACGATACATTATGAAACGTAAAGACCTGCAAGACCCTTGTTTACCTTGTCCTGATCGTAGTTCTGGGGAACCAGCATATAAACTGTTCCGCCGTTGTAGCTTGCAACGAGGACCTGATCGGTATCGAGCTGCTTGGTAGGTACGGTGGAGTAAATGGTGTAGTAATCAAATACGCCTGTATCCTTGTAGATGATCTCATTTCTCTTGAGAACATCGAAGTTTGCGGGGAGAAGCATATACTTGGTAACGTTCTGCTTCTTGTTGTACCACATCCATACCTGGTCGGTGGAAGCGAGAAGTGTGGGGTATGCAGTGGAAACGGTGTAGTATGCGGAAGAAGAGGTGGAAAGATCCTGGCTCTTGTACTGCTGGAAGAGAGCCTCATCATAGCCTGTGGGCAGAAGCATATATCTGGTGGTGGTCTGAGAATCAACTACCTTTGTCCATGTCTGGATAACATCATATGCAAGCTGCTTTGTGGGAGCGATGGTGTAAACCTTCCAGTACTCAAACTTGCCTGTGTAGGTTGCGATAGCGTCGTTTACTCTTGCTTCATCGTAATTCTGGGGAACGAGGATAAAGAGTGTTACGTAGTTGTTGTTTACCATTGCCTGGAATGTGATGACCTGGTCAGTGGAAACCTTGAATGCAGGCTGAGTTGTGCTTACAGTGTAGTAACCGTCAGCGGAAGAACCTGAGTCGGAAGCGATAAGCTCGTTAAGTCTTACTTCGCTGTAGTTCATGGGGAGAAGTACGTATCTGGTAGTCTGAACGCCGTTGAGATTTCTTGTCCAGCTCTTTACGATATCGGTGTAAAGGAGCTTGTAGTTCTCGGGGCTGGTGTTGTAGATGGTCCAGTACTCAAACTTCTTGGTGTAGTTTGCAACAGCGGTGTTGTAAGAGGGAACGTCGTAGTTCTTGGGAACGAGAACGTATCTTACAGCAGTAGCACTGTTAACTGTTGTGTTGAAAGACTTGACGGTATCGCCGTATGCCTTCTGCTTGGGAGATGCGTCATATACTACATAATAGGAGTAAACGCCGCTGTCCTGAGCAACAAGTGTATTTACCTTAGCTGCGTCATAGCCGTAGGGAAGGAGCATATACTTTGTTACCTTGGTGTTGGGGTCTGTCCACTTGTAGATAGTATCGGTGGAAGTAAGCTTTGCAGGCTGTGTGGTGGAAATGGTGTAGTAGCCTGAGCCTGAAACTGTGATGTAAACAGTCTTCTTTACGGAAGTCTTATCCTTGCGGGTAAGTGTAAGGGTGGTTGTGCCTGACTTGAGACCCTTGATGGTAAGTGTGCAGTAGTGATCCTTCCACTTGCCCTCGGTCACGCTTGCAACGGTTTTGTCGGACAGAGTGTAGTTAACGGAATTGTCCTTGTCGCTGTAGATAACGAGAGAAGCTGTGGTATCGATCTTGGTGGAAACGGAAGACTGGCTTGTGAGAAGAACAGCATTGCCGTCGCCTACTGTAACGTTGATGGTGGTGTAAACCTCGGGATACTTTGTAAGATAGATCTTTACGGTTGTGGAACCTGAAGCCTTGCCTGTAAGCTTGAGACGGATATCATCTTTCTTCCAAGGCTTTACCCAGCTTGTACCGACGATGCTCTTATCGCCTGCAACTACCTTAAGACCGTGGGAGCCCTTGGCTCTTACTGTGATGTACTTGGACTCGCCTTCGTCCAGGGTAACGTTCTTGGAGCTTAAAGCAAGCTTTCCGCCTACTACCTTTACGCGGCATGAAAGCTTTGTGCCGTTTACATTTGCGTAAATGGTTGCGGTGCCTACGCTCTTTCCGATTACCTTGCCTGCGCTTGATACGCTTGCAACAGTCTTATCGGAGGACGACCATGAAACAGATGCGCCGTTTGCACCAGTAACTGTAAGGGTGGTCGCATAGCCCTTGGTAAGCGTTATGCTTGTCTTGCTCAGTCCCAGAGCGGATACGCTTGCGGGGAAGGTGAACATTGTAAGTGTCAGGACCAGTGTCAGAAGAAGAGCGACAGCTGATCTGAGCTTCTTAGCAGATGACATAGATATTCCTCCTTAAATATGTTTTTTTAGCGGACGATCCTGCCTCCGCCACACGCTGTGATTCCCTGAATCACGCCGTATTACGGATATTGAGGGTCATTCCGCTTTGTATTTAAATTTTAACATTTATCCGCTGTAAAGTCAATAAAAAATGTGCTATAATACAGTAACAAAGGAGATACAGAAGATTACATTTTGGTTACAAAATCTGTTGAGCATGAAAGGAAAGGCTTATGAGATCAAGGATAATGAACGCACCCAAGGCTCAGATACTTCTTTACGGCTTCGGTTCGGAGGACGCAGACAAGTTCCGCTCCTGCGCACAGCCGCTGAAAATAGGAATAAACGAACTTCCACATGACTGCGCCTGTGAAAAGGTGGGCTATCTTGCAGGCTTTTCGGGCTTTTCATCATGCGGCGAAAAGCTGGAACGTGAGGGCAGATGCGTCATATTCTCCTGCATAGACGGCAAGCAGCTCAACAAGGTGCTTGATTCCATGCGTGCATCGGGACTGGGAAATATCCCGCTGAAAGCAGCTGTCACCGCCTGCAACCAGAAGATGACCCTTACCGAGCTTATGGACGAGCTTGAAAAGGAACACAAAAAACTGCACCCTGAGGAAAACTGAAAGGAACGGTTCTAATGTATATCTACGAAACACATATGCACACCTCCGAAGCAAGCGACTGCGCCGAGTGCACTGCCGTTCAGATGGCTGACAAATATAAGGCGGAGGGCTATACGGGTATAATCATCACCGACCATTTTTTCAACGGAAACAGCTCCGTACCCCATGATCTGCCGTGGGAAGAGCGTGTGGAGCTTTACTGCAAGGGCTACGAGCACGCCAAGGCAAGGGGCGACGAGATAGGTCTGGACGTATTTTTCGGCATAGAGTTCGGCGACGGCGGTTCCGACTATCTTATATACGGTCTTGACAAGCAGTGGCTGAAAAAGAACGAGGGCATACTGGATATGGAGCTGTGGCGCTTTCTTGAATATGCCCGCTCCTGCGGAGCTTTCGTGGTTCAGGCTCACCCGTTCAGAGACCGCGATTACATTCACTGCACCACCCACTGTCCCCATTTCACCGATGCGGTGGAGATAATCAACGCCTCCCACCCCAAGGACAGCGACTTCAATCATCGTGCGGCTGAGTATGCCAAGTGGTACGATCTCCCCGTGACCGCAGGCTCGGACGCTCACAGTACCACGACCAGATGGTTCGGCGGCGGAGTTGAGTCCCCAGAAAAGTTCAACGATGTTATGGACTACTGCCGTGCGGTAAAGGCAGGCACTCTGAAGCTCAGGGAAAGAAGAACCTGATATTTTTTATTGTATAAAACTCCGAAGCGGACAGCTGCCATACTGTCCGCTTTTTCATAAATTATCGGATTTTCTCTTGACATCGCTTACAAAATGCGGTATAATGTGTTATATCTTTTGGATATGCTTGTGTAGCACAGTTGGTAGTGCAGCTCATTCGTAATGAGCAGGTCGCAGGTTCGAGTCCCGTCACAAGCTCCAAAGAGTTAAGCCCCTTAAACCACTATAATACGTGGTTTGAGGGGCTTTGCATTTTTTATATTTGCTTGTATGCTTTGCTCAAAGCAGGGCTTTTTTGCTCATTTTTTTGCAAACATAGGTGTCAAAAATTTCTTCTACCCGTAAAGAGCGAGAAATTTTTGAGTATTTGCCGTTGAGATCATACCCTTTATTTGTATTCTTCGTACCAAGCTAAAAGCTCACCAAATATATGCTCTTCGGCTTTTGTTATGCTATTTTAACATTCATTAAAGCTATCCCATTTGTTAAAGTATAAACAAATGGGATTTTTTTCTACCCCGCCATAACCATATATAATATACTGTATCCGAAGCATATTTTGTGCAATATCAACATTGAGATAGCGGCATTAAATTGATTATATGTGCACATCTACAAAAGAATTGTATTCCTATTGACAAACAGGAATTTATGTTGTATAGTAATATTACACTAATCATATAGATTAAGTATGATATTGAGAGGCGACGTTATGAAGCATATATTTTCCGCTGACGGCGGCATCGCACGATGCTGAAGCTGATAAGCTCACACCGTTTCAGAATCAAATAATTTAAAACTAAAAATACTAAATATAATTTAAATGATTTTTCAGGAGGAATTTATTATGTCAAAGGTTTATAAGAGCGCACTTGAACTCATCGGTAAGACTCCCCTCGTTGAGGTTACAAACATTGAAAAGGAACTTGGTCTTGAGGAAAATCCAGATGCATTCATGCTTGGAATTGTTTCACGTCTGACTGATCAGAAGGGACTTGACCTTGTTGAGTGTGTTCTTGATCAGATTTGTGCAGAAGATGTGCAGCTTGTCGTTCTTGGAACAGGAGAGGGCAAATATCAGGATATGTTTACCTATTACTCCAGAAAATATCCAGAGCGTGTATCTGCAAATATTTTCTACTCAGAGGCATTGTCACATCGTATCTACGCAAGCTGTGATGCATTCTTAATGCCATCTTTGTTTGAGCCATGTGGTCTTAGTCAGCTGATGAGTCTTCGCTATGGTACGCTTCCGATTGTACGTGAGACAGGCGGACTTCGCGATACCGTTACACCATATAATGAAGTAGATGGAACAGGAACAGGATTTTCATTTACTAACTACAATGCGCATGAGATGATGGGTACCGTGCGGTACGCAGAGCGCATCTATTACGACAAAAAACGCGAGTGGAACAAGATGGTTGATCGTGCGATGGCAGCAGACTTCTCATGGGATCATTCAGCAAAACAGTATGAAGAAATGTACAACTGGCTGATCGGATAAGCTGGTCTGCATTCTGAAAAATAAGAAAAAAATCCCGAAATGGCAGAAGAGGAAAGAAAAGCCGTTTCGGGATTTTTTTGCAGTATTTTTGGGTTGCGGCAGGAGAGTGGAATATGCTACACTTGTGCATAAGGATATATTCGAAGCAACTCCGGTGCAGAGGATTTGGGGGCTGAAAAAAGACACAAGAAAAACAGTTGACAACAAAGCAGATTTGTAATAGCATGTATACAGAAGCGAACGAACGTTCGCATGGTAAGGAGAATATTCAGTATGGGAAATAATAACGAAGATAAACTGCGTGCACTCGATGCCGCACTTGGACAGATTGAAAAACAGTACGGAAAAGGAGCTGTCATGAAGCTCGGAGATTCCGCAGCAAACATGAACGTGGAAACCATCCCGACCGGCTCTTTAAGCCTGGATATCGCACTCGGCCT
>OIEM01000722.1_pt1 | contig 15489 bp, 17 predicted proteins | sample 1581761 | NCBI WGS metagenome assembly OIEM01 (sample SAMN01760978, study PRJEB22395) | human gut metagenome | reverse complement strand
CTCCTCCCCTACGACCGCGCCGCCTTCCGCCTCGCCCTCACCCTTCAAATTGCAAGTTTTGGGCTATGAGATTTAAAACCGTCTTTAGAACATTGAATTATGATTAACATAACAAATAAAGTAGACTGCTGCGGATGTAATGCCTGCGGCGATATCTGCCCCACACAAGCAATCTCATTTCCACGGGATATTGAAGGATTTTGGTATCCCAAAGTAGACTTGGAGAAATGCATAAACTGTGGTCTATGTGAAAAAACGTGTCCCAATATCCATATATCATCCCTGAAAAAGAACGATTATGACAGACCGGCAAAGGCTATTGCGGCAATAAATAGAAATCTTGCCGTCAGATGGGACAGCACTTCCGGAGGAGCTTTCAGCGCCCTGGCGGAGGAAATGTATTCCCGTGGAGGATACGTAAGCGGGGCGGTATATACGGATGACTTCCATGTTAAAAATTTTATATCCAACCGCCCGGAAGACCTTACGGCACTGAGAAGTTCAAAATATCTCGAAAGTTATGCCGAGGGCCTGTATAAAGAAATCAGGGAGCTCTTGAAAAAAGGTGAGAAGGTGCTTGCCTGCGGCACTCCGTGCCAGATGGCAGGATTAAGGGCATTTTTAGGGAAAGATTATGACAACCTGATAATTGTTGATTTTATCTGCCGAGGTGTGAACTCCCCGAAGGTCTACCGCAGCTACCTGGATTCCCTGGAGTCGGAATACGGGAGCAAGGTGGTCGCTGTGAAAGCGAAAAACAAGGAACTCGGATGGCGTAATCTTACTCGCAAGGTGACATTTGAAAACGGGGAATCTTACTACGGTGTCCTCATGGAAGACGACTTCAGAAGAGGATATCACACCAACGTATATTGTCGCCCTTCATGTTATGAGTGCGTGTTCAAAGGATTTCCAAGAATGTCAGACATCACTCTCGCCGACTTCTGGGGGATTGAGCGATACGACAAGAATCTTGACAACAACATCGGCACATCACTTATACTGCTTAACTCAAAAAAAGGTGAAAGATACTTTGAAGAAGTCAAGAACCGGTTTGAATTCAAGGAACTACCCCTGGAAAGCACCTTCAGAGGAAATATAGCACTCCACAAGCCGATTGAAAAACCGCTTATCGACCGTGAGACTTTCTTTGAGGACCTTGATAAAAATGGGTTTGATTTCGTGGTGTCAAAATATTTCCCACGTAAAAAGAATTATCACCACGGATGGAAACAACGGCTTAAACACCTCATCAAGCCGTATTACTTATTCCTATCGAACGAGCGGTTCTCTCTTCCCTGCTATTTAAAATTTCTAAAAATAAATTACAGAAAAAATTCTTCAGCCTCATTCAGATCCGGAGTCTTAATATATCCGAAGAAAGGTGTCGTATTCGATATCCATCCGTCTGCAAGGATTCAGGTTGACTATCCGCTGGTTTTCGGGAATAATCCCGTCAAAGGGTTTCACCTTCCGTCTTGTCTCAGGATGGAGAAAGACACAGAGTTCCATATCACAGCCGGAAAGCGTGACCGGTACGGAGACACACCTTACAATCTGCGGTACGGAGCCTATATAGAGATTGTAAACGGTGGCAAGCTGACACTTTCGAGAGGGGCAGCAAATGTCGGACTGACCATAATGTGTGCAAAAGAAGTCACAATCGGTTCCGGTGTCAGAATCGGTCGCAACGTGTCAATCCGTGACTGGAACGGACCTCATGTAATTGTCTCTGACACCTACCACAATCATGCACCCGTACACATCGGCGACAGGGTGTGGCTATGTTCCGGATGCACAATCATGCCCGGGGTCACCATCGGAGAAGGCGCGGTCATAGCAGCCAACTCCACCGTCACCAAAGACGTACCGCCGCGCACACTCGTCGGAGGAAGCCCCGCCAAGATAATAAAAGAAAATATTGAGTGGTATTAAGGTGATCGCTTCCTGAGCAAATAGATAAACAAGATGCCTCTTCCGAGAGAGCAATACTAAATTTTGAATAATATGAATTCTCATACCATTACATTAAAATCCGGGATACAGATTCCAGCTATAGGATTTGGACCCGGCATAATGGGATATTCTGCAAAGATGCAGAAGAAAAGAAGCGGAATCTCTTTTTTTGTATGGCGCGTCTACAACAAGTTTTGGCTACGCCCCATGCAAAAGCGGGCATTTGTCGATGCCATTGCAAATGCCTTCAAATACGGCTTCAGACTCCTTGACTACTCTAATGCGTATGGTAATCAGGAATTAATTGCTCAGGCAATCAAAAAGTCAGGAATACCCCGCAAAGAACTATTCATCACCTCACGAATCAGTAATCAGGCACAATTCAGCGGAACCGTCCGTGAAGAATTTTTCTCTACACTCTCAAAATGGGGCGTGGACCAGGTTGATCTTTTACAATTTCACTGGCCCGTTACCGGCAGATACCTCGAGACATGGAAAGAGATGGTCCGTTTAAAGGAGGAAGGCTATGTAAAAGTACTTGGGGTTGCCAATTGCCATGCTCACCATATTGAAGAGTTAGAAAAAGCAACAGGCATACTTCCTGAAATAAATCAGGTTGAGGTACATCCTCTCTTCTCACAAAAGCCGTTGATTGATTATTGCAAATCAAAAGGCATAATAATAGAGGCATACACTCCCGTCGCCCGATATGACGACAGGCTTGTCAGGCTGCCGATGCTGAAAACACTCGAACAGAAATACAATAAGTCATTTGTCCAGATAATTTTACGATGGCACATCCAAAACGGAGTAATCCCCGTAATAAAGGCAATGAATCCCGTCCACCAGAAATCAAATATTGATATATTTGACTTTGAGCTTTCCGAGGAAGACATGAAACTGATTGACAGCATCAATCTTGACTCAAGATTGCGGTATAATCCCGACAACTGCGATTTTACCATTCTATAACCGATAACAGGTGGAGCAAGTAAGCAAAGGAAGAATAGCCAAGAACACTGTCTTCCTGTATTTTAGGATGCTCTTTGTAATGGCGGTAAGCCTTTACACGTCAAGAGTCATCCTCGAGATATTGGGGGTAGACGATTTCGGTATTTATCAGACTGTTGGGGGCATAGTCGGGATGCTCACGTTCATAAATTCGGCGTTGAGTACGGGAACCTCCCGATTTATAACCTTCGAACTGGGGAAAAACGACATCAGAAGTCTCACGACAACATTTTCTACAACTGTCACCATGCAGCTGTTCCTGATACTGTTGATTGTCATTGTTGCCGAGACAGCGGGCGTATGGTTTGTCAATCACAAATTGCAGATTCCGGAAGGAAGTCGGCAGCCCGCATTATGGGCATATCATCTTTCGATAGCCACGACTGCATTCAGCCTCCTCAGTGTGCCATACCTTGCTTCGATAATCGCACACGAGCGTATGAACCTGTTCGCATATCTTGGCATTTATGAAGTATGTGCAAAACTCGGAATCGTTTATCTCCTTACGCTCAGCGACATAAACCGGCTAATATTCTATGCATTGCTATTGCTCCTCGTTCAAATCAGTGTAACCACATTCTATATCATATATTGTATTCGCAATTTTAAAGAATGTCGATGCTCCTTAATATTTGACCGAGACACATTCAAGCAAATTGCAGGCTTTTCAGGGTGGAGCCTTTTCTCATCAACAAGTATCGCACTGAACAATCAGGGTGTGTTAGTGCTACTGAATATGTTTTTCTCCCCTGCCGTCGTGACGGCAAGGGCAATCTCCTTACAGGTAAACAACGCTGCCAACCAGTTCGTCAGTAACTTTAGGACAGCTGTAAATCCTCAGATTATAAAGCAGTATGCTGCCGGTAATTACGATGAGTCAAAGGCACTGCTACTATCATCTACAAAATACAGTTTTTATATGATGTTCTTGCTTAGTCTTCCGATATGCATCGGAGCTGAGCCTCTTCTCCATGTATGGCTTAAGGATGTGCCGGATTATGCTGTCATATTTCTTCAGCTGGTTGTGATTCAAAGCCTTTTTCAGGTATTTGACACATCATTTTATACTGCACTTTATGCAAAAGGTGATTTGAAAGCAAATGCACTTATATCCCCCACAGTTGGCTTTATAATGTTTCCGATCGTCTACCTGCTATTTAAATTGGGAGCATCACCCGTGGCGCTTTCATGGGCGAGCCTGGTAATGTATGCCATTCTGGGATTAATCGTCAAGCCTATACTGATTGTAAGGATTGTCAATTATAACTGGAAAGAGATTCTCGATGTGTACAAGCCTTGCATATTGATTTCTGTCGTATCGGGCGCCCTTACATACCTGCTTACAAGACAGATTGATGACACCGGTTTCACCGGATTATGCGCAATGACAGCAATAAGCCTTGGAATCAGTATCCCTACCATATACTTTTTAGGGCTAACCAAATCCATGAGAGAGAAACTTATCAGCGTGGCATTGAGCCGTTTGAAGAAATGAAATCAGAATTCACTCATAAATTCATGATATTTAAAATATAGAAAAGATTAAACCACATTAGCTGCCACATATGAATATCGGGATTGTCACACAACCGTTAAACGGGAATTTTGGGGGAATAATGCAAAATTTTGCATTGCAATGCATATTAAAAAAGATGGGGCATAATCCAATTACCATAGATTTTATGCCAACAATCCCTTGGCATCTATTTATCCTCACCTCTTTAAAAAGTTTTGTCCTACTTTTCACTCCCAAAAGAAGGAAATTCTTGCATCGGAAATTTTCTCGTCCTCAAATCAGTGAACAATTTATAAATAGATTTATAAACAAAACCCCCATTGTCCATAGATATAAAACGTCACTGATACATAATTTTGATTTAAATTGCATAATCGTTGGAAGTGACCAGGTTTGGCGTCCAAGCTATAATCAATTCTTGGAGGATATGTTTTTAAAGTTTGCTAAGAATGCGATTATAAAACGCATTGCTTATGGAGCATCTTTTGGAGTAGACAAAAATGAATATACTGATAAAGAAATACAACGAGTTAAACCATTAGTAGATTTATTCAATGCTATCTCTGTCAGAGAAGAATCAGGACAATCAATCGTATATAACAATTTCGGGAAAGCGGCTCAAATCGTATTAGATCCAACCCTTCTATTAAAAAGAGAACAATATTTGGAAATCATCGGGAAAGCTCAATCAAAATCTATCCCCATTTTAGGTGCCTATATCTTGGACGGCGACACTCATACAACTAAGTTGATTAAAGATACTAAAGAATTACTCGGAATAAAAACAAGCAAGATAATCACTAATGCTCCGGAGGATATCTCTGTTGAGGAATGGTTATGTTTATTCCGCGATGCAGAATTTATAATTACAGATTCTTTTCATGGGACTGTATTTTCGATAATCTTTCAAAAACCTTTTGTCACAATTGCAAATCGAGAAAGAGGGAACTCAAGGTTTATTTCTCTTCTCAAGTCTGTAAATCTGACAAATAGAATCATATATGAAAATTCAGATAATCTGGAGAAAATCATTGCAGATAAAATTGACTGGAATAGAGTAACAGAATCATTAGATATTTTAAGAACGAAATCAATCGACTTTTTAAACGCCATTAATTGATTCATATATAGATATGATTAGAATACAAAGCATTAAAAAACGTATTTGCAAAAAAAACAGAGAGTTACAATTGTCTTATGCAAATCGCAATTTGGATAAAAATATTTCAAGGTCTGTTATCTGCAATAATTGCGTTGGGGCTATGGTTCTTCATGATTTCGGATTATGCTTCAATTCTCCATTTGTAAACCTATATATCACCGCCCCTGAATATATAAAACTACTGTCTAATATAGAGTATTATTGCTCGCCGACTGCATCGATTAGGGATATCACGGAATCTGCTCATTATCCTAAAGGACTGCTCCAAAACGAGATTACGTTGCATTTTCTCCATTACGATACTTTTGAGGAAGCAGAGAAAAAGTGGAGAAAGAGATGTGAGCGAATAGATTATAATAATCTCTATGTCATTCTTGTCCAACAGTCCAGTTGCAATGATAATCTTATAAATAAATTTGACAAATTTACATTTAAGAAATCCATCGCATTAGTAAATCACCTTATTCCCGGAATTAACAAGCAATTCACAATTCCCGGCTGGGAAAATGCTGTAACACTTGGAGCCATTACAGAATATTCCGACATTTCAGGTAAAAGATACTACGACAGTTTCGATTGGCGAAAATTTTTAGATCTTTAATTAAATTAAATTTTATGAGAAAAGTATTAACCTTGTCTTTTGACAGCGGTCAAAAATATACAGGAGGAATGCAATGCTCGCAGCGAAACAGAGAAAGTCTGCGCGAAATATTTGGCAAAGAAAATACCCATGAGTATATTATCAAACCGTATAATCCTAAACGAACTTTAAAAGTAATATATAACCGCATAATAGATGCGACCCACGGTTTTATGGGAGGCATGAACTTAAAACTCCAAAAAGAATTGCTTGATTATATAGAAAATCATGGAATCACAGATGTCTTCGTAGACAGTTCTTTATTGGGAGCATTCGCTAAAAAAGTAAAACAGCGTTTCCCAAAAGTAAGAGTAGTCACTTTTTTTCACAATATTGAAATTGAATTTGTCATAGACGCGTTGAGAGTAAATAAAGATTTCTTTCATTGGTACTGGTATCCGTCTACGAAATATAATGAACAATGTGCTATAAACTACTCTGATATTATCATAGCCTTGAATGAAAGGGATAGTAATGCATTGAAAACAAAATATAGTAGAGAAGCAGATATACTTATTCCAATTTCTTTCCGTGACAATGCAAAACATATTGATAAGAGTATTAAAAACGAAAAGAAGGTAGCATTATTTCTTGGAAGTTATTTCTTTGCAAACATAGAAGGCATAACCTGGTTTTACGAAAAAGTACTGCCATTCGTTAATATTGAATTATATATAGTCGGTGCTTCAATGAATCGACTGCCGGATAATATCAAAAAAGAAGAAAAAGTAAAAATTTTCTCCGATGTTCCGGATCTTACTAAGTTCTTTGAGATTGCAGATTTTATGATTTTACCTATATTTTCCGGAAGCGGAATGAAGGTGAAGACTGCGGAAAGTTTAATGAATGGCAAATACATATTAGGGACTAAGGAAGCATTTATGGGCTATGAAATAACACCCGATTGTGGCATTGAGTGCAATTCTGCGGAAGATTTTATTAAAGCCATCAACAATCTGAATTTAAAATATAAATTTAACGATGCATCATATCAACTATATCTCAACAAATATTCATTTGACTCCACTTTGAAAAAATTCCAAACGGTATATAAATGATATGATTTATGCATTAGTCTATATTATTCTAGTCTTTCTTACCCTTTTCTCTAATTCAGTCAGAGCCGAGCAAAGGAGATATCTTTTATATTTGGGAGGCGCAGTAATTTTGTGCTTCCAGGCACTTAGATGGCGCACCGGGACTGACTGGGAACCATATTTGAATGAGTTTCTACATGTCGATTTATCCGGAGACACAGATAATTTCGAAGCAGGATATCGATTCCTAAATTTCGTTTGCAAAGAAACCATCGGCACATTTACATTCTTTTTGTTTATTGAATGTGGGCTGAATCTATTATTTATAATACTATTTGTTAAAAAATTCGGCAAAATCAATCCCTGCCTCGGTTTACTATATTTCTTTTCCATTAATATATTTCCAATTAGATTCACGTTAGCATCAAGTATATTAGTTTACAGTTATTGCTATATCTTAGAGCGTAAATTCATTCCTTTTCTTCTACTTAATATTTTAGCATTTTCCATTCATCGCTCATCAATTCTATTTTTTCCGATGTATTTTATCTGTCAACGTAACTATTCATTAAAAACATATCTAATTGTATATATCACGTCAATATGTCTTGGATTGGCGGCTGAATATACTTTTGGAAATGTCTTGAAACTTGCATCTATGATGTACGGAGGGATGGATGCTACGTTCCAAGGCAAAATGGAAGAATATGTCACAGGCGAGATTCCGGATGCTGCTAAAATGACACCAATAAGATATGCCTTGTCGCTCATTAACAGCTCCATTTTTGTCATCGTATTTTATTATTTCAAAGTAAAATACTTTGCGGATAACAGAATGTATTCAATGTTATACACATTATATGTTGCGGGGATATCTTTTAATAGAGTATTCCTGACCGTAATTCCTGATCTGGCACGTGCTACGTCCTTTTTTACAGGGGGATTCATCATAATGTTGTTATTTATTGTCTCATTAGTAAAAACTAATGTCAAAAGGTTAGCATTGATAACTGCTATTTGTGCATATTTTGTATTTAATTATCAAGGGACAATCAATGGTTTCTACGATTATTTATATCTTCCCTATTATTCCATATTTGACGATAATTTTGTCCGCTAAAATAGCATCTATCACTACTATATTTTTTGCATCGCTTTTGAATTAGTCGTTGCGCAAAATCAGTTAATTTTTTACGATTTATTCTCAATCCATCTCTGCAAAACTCAACTTGTTAATGAGAATCAACAATATTTATATTAACGGAAGATTTCTATCTCACCCAATGACCGGTATAAATCGTTTTGCCTATGAATTATGCAGGGCATCATCGCGGTTATTTGAGTTTACCATAATTGCGCCGAAAGGTCGGATATTACCTGAATATGATATCAGAGGATTAAATATTATTGAGTATGGCAGACTAAAATCTCATCTTTGGGAACAAATTTCCTTGCCCCTGTTTTTATCGACAAAGAAAAATTATATTTTGCTAAATTTTAGCGGATTAGGTCCTTTACTCAGTAAATCCAAAATATCCACTATTCATGATGTCTCGTTCCTCCATAATCCAAATTGGTTTTCTAAGGGATACTATCTGTTTTATAAAATCTTGACCCCGCTGATTATAAAGACATCACAAGCGATACTTACAGTAAGCGAATTTTCAAAAAGTGAGATTCTTAAGTATTATGATGTAAAGCCGGATAAAATACACGTCGTATATAATGCCGTAACAAAAGCATTAGAGAATAACACTCCTGATAATCAGAAAGAAAAATATATTCTTACAGTAGGTTCATTAGACCCGAGAAAAAATTTCAAGACTTTGATTCGTGCTTTTTCCGATGAAAGATTGAAGCATCTGGAATTAAGAATTGTAGGGGGAACAAATAAGGTATTTGGAGAATTAGGGTATGACATGCAGAATTATCCAAACATTAAATTTCTTGGCAGAATATCTGACGAAGAGCTGAAAAAACAGTATCGCCATGCACATCTGTTCATTCTTGCCTCTTTGTATGAAGGTTTCGGTATTCCGCCGCTGGAGGCTCTTGGTAACGGATGTCCAATAGCACTCTCTGATATCCCCGTATTCCATGAAATATTTGAAGATGCAGCTGTCTATTTTAATCCAACTGATGTAAATGATATTATTAGTACAATTCTCAAGAGTTACAATAATTCGATGCCTCACTCAGTCGATACCACTAATAGAATTTTGAAAAAATTCTCATGGGATTGCTCAGCAAAAAAGATACAGTCACTCTTAAATACCATCTAAGATGAATATCAGAAATGTCATGAAATACTGTCAATCAGCAAGATTGGGTATATTATTCAAAAGCATAATACAGCACTATAATCATGACAAGTACTGGAAAAGACGATCAATCGTGGTAAATCCACACAATAGCACACCCATCTTGATAAAACTATACTATCTGTGGTATATAAAGCGATGTGACGCATTTAATAATTGTTCATTTGGAACAAATTTAAATTCAGGCGCATACTTCACATCTCCCCCAATTCTCCCCCATGGACCGAATGGCATTATAGTAGGTCATTATTTGATATTCAATGGTAATGTAACTATATTCCAGCAAGTTACAATAATGCATGGGGGGGAGGTAAAATCGGCAATAATGTAATGTTTGGTGCAGGAGCAAAAGTATTACCGGGAATTAAGATAGGAAACAATGTGAAAATAGGGGCGAATTGTGTGGTCATAGAAGATATTCCTGACAATGCCACCGTCGTACTTCCGCGCCCCAGAATAATAGTCCATTAAAAACATACTCAATGAGAATACTCCATTTAGGTAAGTTCTATTCCCCGATAGAAGGTGGAATAGAATCGATAAATCGTTTTGTCGTTGAATCGATGAAAGGAAATATTCAACGCATCATTTCTTTCAACAACAGCGGAATGACCGTGGAGGATGATGTCGATTCAGTGCCTGTCATCAGAACTTCTTCGCAAGGAATAGTGGCAAGTCAGCCCCTATCTTTGAAGTATTTTTCGGAACTGCGGAGAAATATCAGGATGTTTCACCCCGACGTGATACATTTTCATTATCCCAACCCGCTCGGTGCTTTTTATCTGCTACGTGCTATCAGAAAGGAAAACAAATTGATTGTGCATTGGCATAGTGACGTTGTGGCGCAACGCTTTCTACATCGCTTTATCTCGCCCATAGAACGGCGATTGCTAAAAAGAGCTGACGCAATCATCGCCACCAGTCCGAATTATGTCGAGGCTTCAAAAAATCTGACAGCCAACAAGTCGAAAGTATCAATAATTCCTTGTTCAATCGATGAAGACCGATTCAAAATATCGAAGGACGATGACGCTAAGATTCAGGCAATCAAAAATGAATTTGGCAGCATTCCAATCGTATTTTTTATAGGGCGTCATGTCGAATACAAGGGCATAAAATATCTATTAGAGGCTGAAAAACATGTAAAATCAAAGTGCGCATTTGTAATAGCCGGACAAGGCCCGTTGACCGACGAATTAAAACAACAATATACCTCACCGCGCATTCATTGGGTTGGTAGATTAAGCGAGGAGCAGATGAATCTATATTACCACGCTGCTTCAATATTCGCCTTCCCCTCAATCACCCGCAATGAGGCTTTTGGAGTGGTACTTGCCGAATCAATGTATTGCGGTTGCCCCGCAGTGACCTTCACCATACCGGGTTCAGGTGTCAACTGGGTATCGGTTAACGGAGTCACAGGTATCGAAGTCCCAAACAAAGATGTGACTGCGTATGCTTCAGCAATAGACGAGCTGTTGACCGACAATATATTAAGGGAATCCATGAGCGAGGCTGCAAAAAGCAGGGTAAAGCAACTCTTCGTCAAAAATAGCGTAAAAAATCTTTATATCAACCTCTATAAAAATCTAAAACCCTGAGTCGCCTCTTCAAAATGGCAATTGACTGCATGTTCATCGCAACCCCAATTAAATCCCAACACTTTCCCCAAGAGCCGTACTCCTGACGAAATCCACTAATAAACATTCCCCATATATAAGATCGGAAGAGCGTCGTGTAGGGAAAGAGTGTCGAGATTGGTTTCGACAGGCTTGCGCTGTATATGGAGGAGGTTATTTTGCCTCTACTTTGAGTGTTGTCATTCTGTATTAAATGTAATGCTGATTCGTGGGAATGACAGATAGTCATACAAAAAGCCTGATGAAGAATTTCTCTCTCAGGCTTTTTGTCTTTTTACTCGAAACGGATTATTCTATGCCGCCGCTTTTGATGAAGTCCCAGAATTGGCGAGAAATAATCTGTGGGGACAGATTTTCAATTACGTATTCCCGCGCCCGCTTACCCATTTCGACACGTAAGCTGTGAGTGCCAAGCAGTTCATTTAGTCCGTCAATCCATTCATCAGAAGTACGGTAAATGGCAATCTCATCATTGGCGATTGTAAGCCCCTCGGCACCAGTCGGTGTTGTTGCGACACAACATCCATGCGACATCGCCTGAATTATCTTATTCTGTATTCCGGCTCCGGTCAGCATCGGGGCTACGACGATTGTAGAGTCAAGGAAGTAGGGGACTATACTGTCGACAAAACCGGTAACCTTCACGCCGTCGGTCTCAGCCAGTTTTTTGACCTGTTCAGTCGGGTTTGCTCCGATAATGGAAAACTTGAGGTCAGGATATGAATTGCGCAGACGGGGGAATATCTCGTTTACGAAAAAGGTTACAGCCACGATGTTAGGGTCATAGCTCATCTTGCCCACAAAGATTATGTCCAAGGATGATGTATGTGTGCACACTTCTTCTTCGGGCGGGATTTTCACCATATTCCCTACGGTATGGATTATCTTACGCATGATTGTATATACTTATTGTCAACTTCCGATATAATCGCACAACTGCTGAATGCCTCCAGACATTTCTGCTCGTAACTGCGGCATCTTTTGTAGTCGATTGAATAAATCAGACGTTTAATGCCATGTGCTTTCTGCCGCGCCTTGTCGTAGTTCATGGATATGGCATCAACGAAATCAAGATATTTTACGATTGGGTAACGTCGTGCATATTCAGCAGTACGGATATTGTTACAGAATACAGCGTCATACCCCCTTATGATGGAATCAATCTTTTTTGCAACGCTTGGCAAATAGTAATAATTGACCTGAAGCGGAAGCTTGTTGAACAGAAAACGCATAGTCATGGCATAATGTGTAAATCTGTTTACAGGGAAGCGATATGTACGTCCCATGGCGGGGACATATTTATCTACCTCAACATCTTCCTGATTAGGGGTAAGATATAATACATCAACATCGAAATGTTGGCACAACAATTCAAGTTGCTGAGCCGTACGTATCTGGTCGCCGCCTGTTATCGGAAAAATAGGGCGCGACGAGATAAACAGCATTTTTTTTGCCATATAATTATTTTATGATAATCCTTGGTTTTTGTAGCACACAGGTGGCATTGTCGGGTAAATCCTCGATCACAACGCAATTTGCACCAATCTTACAATTATTACCAATTCTGACGTGTCCCAATATCTTGGCTCCGGCACCGATTAATACATTGTCACCTATCACGCACCCCCCCATGAGTTATTGTAACTTGTTGGTATATAGTGCAGTTTTTGCCAATAGTTACATCATGCCCAATAATAATTCCATTTGGTCCGTGAGGTAATATAGGAGGAGATTGAAAGCGAGCACCATTATTTAGATTTGTGCCGAACGAACAGTTGTGGTACGCATCGGTCCTTTTTATATAGAATAGATAGTACAGCTTTTTAATTATTCCAACATTATTTTGAGGGTCAATCAACACCTTTCGCCGCTTCCAATATTTGTCATGGTTATAATGCTGGATGATGCCCATTATTTTGCGTCCAAGGGGGCTGTCAGGAGAAAATGGTTTCATATTTTACATTGTGGTTTATGTCGATTCAATTAAATATGCCGCTGAAAATACGATTGGTCGCACTCATGACTCTAACATCATTGTGATATGACTTGTACTTGAAAGAGAGGAAATATATGGCATAAAGTGATGCCCAGAAGCTGCCCATTAAATTATCCCCGTCTGGAACGGGGCAAGGTACTTGGATGCTTGCCTGAACAGCATTCTGCGCCAAAGCTGGCAGCACTTCGAGATCATCATTGTTGATGACGGCAGCCGCGATGCAACGTGGAATATGCTGATGCACTGGAAAAAACAGGATGCGCGCATCATCCCTTTCCATCAGGAGAACGCCGGCGTGTCCGAAGCCCGCAATACCGCCATGCGACATGCGTCCGGCGATTATTACCGCTTTGTGGATGTGGACGACCAGCTTCCGCCGGATTCACTGGAACAGCTCGTTCGCTGCGCCGAGAAAAATCAGAGCGATTTGGTGCTGGCAGCGTATACCGAGGTGCTGGGCACAACCCGAACCGTCCGCGATTTGGGCAAATGCACCGATACGGTGGAGAGTGCCGAGTTCCTGCGCCGCTTGGAGCGATTGAGCAACAGCTTTTATTACGGCGTGCTGTGGAACAAAATTTTCCGCGGCGACATCATCCGCCAGCATGACCTGCGCTTCACCTCCGGCTTGCACTGGGGTGAGGACTTCGTGTTCGTCATGCAGTACCTTGAGCACGCCGAGCGTATATCCTACATCACCACCCCGGTCTACGATTACTTCCGCAACCCCAACGGCGCGGTTGTTCGCCAGCTGGTGAACTGCTTCCGACACCCCATTGTCTCCATTCAGGCACGCCTGACGGTCTACCGTTCTTACGAGCAGCTTTACCGCGCGCGCGGTCTGTACGACCAGTACAAGCGCATCCTCTGGCGCTACCTCTTCCGATTTACGCTGCGGAATTGATATTGATTTCGGAATAAAAATCGAATTTTGCGGTGAAAAATTCCGAAATGGGAATAAAGTCGGCGCGCTATATTGCTGCTGCGGACAAATTCAGCAGCAGATAGCCCCAAAAGTGGCGGCACCGAAGGGGTCAAGGGGGCGATCGCGGACTTCGTCCGTTTCCATTGCCCCCTTGTCGCGCCCGCAGGCGCGATTCCCCCTGCAACCCAAAAGCACAAGCAGCTTATAACAACAAAAATGAACCCTGAAACTTACAGCGAGTGAGGCATCTTCATGTTCGACGACAGCTGTTATATGGAACCCCTCCATCTGGCGGGGCGGCTCATCATGGAAAACGGCGGCGAAACCTGCCGCGTCGAAGAAACCGTGCTGCGCATGGGCCATGCGTTCGGCTTCCGCGAGGTGGAATGCTTCGCCGTGCCAAGCGGGCTGTTCGTCAGCTACCGCAAGAGCGACGGCACCATCGAGACCGCCGTCAAGCGCATCCGCCGCAAGGGAATAGACTTGACCCGCATCGACGAGGTGAACGCCATCTCCCGCCATTTGGAGCAGGAGAAGATGTCCTGTCAGGAAGTTCTCAGCCAGCTCAAAGCTGTCGAGCGCAGACCTTCCCGCTTGTCCCCGCTGCAAATGGCGGGCGCGGCAGCCATGTCCACCGCTGGATGGTCACTGATGTTCGGCGGCGGCGCGTGGGACATGGTGACAGCATTCTTCGTTGGGCTGCTGATTGAGTGGGTGACGCTGCTGATGGATAAATTCCATATGCAGACGCTCGTCGCGACGCTGGCAGGCGGCTTCCTCGCGGCGTTCCTCCCGATGGCGGTCAACCGCCTGACCGGGGCGCTGGTTGTCGAAGCGGCCGTCGCGGGCGCGCTGATGCCCATGCTGCCTGGCTTGGCGATGACGAACGCTGTGCAGGACACCATGCGTGGCGATATGGTATCGGGCATTTCCTCTGCGGTCAGCGCGGCGATGTCGGCGGTGCTGCTTGCTGTCGGCGCACTGGCGGGCACGGCGTTCCTGCGCCTGCTGACGGGAGGTGCGGCATGAGTTACGAACCGCTGGGTCAAGGGCTGTGGTATTTCCTGACGTCGTTCGTCGGTACGCTCGGCTTCGCGATTCTGCTTCATGCGCCCAAACGCGCGTGGCTGCCCGCAAGCCTGATTGGCGCAATGACTTACACGCTCTATTGGTCGCTCAAGCAGCTTTCGCTCGATGAGGCCGCGTCAATGTTCCTCGCGGCGCTGTTCGGGTCGCTGCTGGCGCAGTTCTGCGCAAGGAAAATGCGCATGATTGCGACGATTTT
>OIEM01000718.1_pt1 | contig 15526 bp, 14 predicted proteins | sample 1581761 | NCBI WGS metagenome assembly OIEM01 (sample SAMN01760978, study PRJEB22395) | human gut metagenome | reverse complement strand
GATGATGGGATACTATGCAATCTACGCTCTGACAGCAGCAGCTAACGGACAGGAACTTGAAGATGTTCCTACAGATGGATACTGGTATGATTCCACAAACATGGACAGCGAAGAAATCGCTCCTAACCTTTATGACTAATCGATAAGTATATATCGAGAGGAAATGAATCCTCAGAATTAAGTAAAAAAAGTTACCGGGAACAATGTGACCGGTAGCGAAATACAGACGCCGCACTGCCGTATGGCAAGTGCGGCGTTGTTGTTCAAAACTCTGATAGCAGAGTGAAATCAAACAAATATAAATACAGTAACAGCTCAGACAAGATGATGCAAATAAGGACACTTTTTTTGACAAACAAGGTTCTTACCCTGGAGAACAGGTCAGGGTAAAATAAAGTCATCAGATATGAAGAGCGCAATTCATATATTGAGGAGGATTTAAAATGGCAGCTTATTATTTAGCAGTAGATATCGGAGCATCCAGCGGACGTCATATCCTTGGACATATGGAAAACGGAAAAATGGTTCTGGAAGAAATTTATCGTTTTGAGAATGGAATGGTAAAGAAAGACGGCGAGCTTTGCTGGGAGTTTGACAGACTTTTCCAGGAAATTAAGAATGGTCTTAAGAAATGTAAAGAGATCGGCAAGATTCCGGTAAGCATGGGTGTTGATACCTGGGGCGTTGACTTCGTACTGATGGACACGGATGACAAGGTTCTTGGAAATACAGTTGGATATCGTGATCACAGAAATGAAGGTATGGATGAGGAAGTATATAAGACAATTTCTCTTGAGGATCTTTATGCACGTACCGGTATTCAGAAAGCAATTTTTAACACTGTATATCAGCTGATGGCTGTGAAGACAAAACATCCGGAATATCTGGAACAGGCTGAAACTATGCTTCATGTACCGGATTACTTCCATTATCTTCTTACAGGCAAGAAAACCTGTGAGTATACAGAGGCAACAACAGGTCAGCTGGTAAATGCAGAAACAAAGGACTGGGACTACGAACTGATCGATATGCTTGGATATCCGAGAAAAATGTTCCAGAAGCTGATCATGCCGGGAACAAGCATCGGACACTTCACTGAGGAAGTAAAAGCAGAGGTTGGATTTGACGTAGAGGTTGTAGCACCTGCTACACATGATACCGGTTCTGCAGTTCTTGCAGTTCCTGCAAATGACGACGATTTCATTTACATCAGCTCCGGAACATGGTCTCTGATGGGTATCGAGAGAGAGAAAGCAGACTGCTCCAAGAAGAGCTGTGAGATGAACCTGACCAACGAGGGCGGCTATGCAGGAAGATTCCGTTATCTGAAGAATATCATGGGACTTTGGATGATCCAGTCTGTTCGTCATGAATATGATGATAAATATGGATTTGCAGAAATCTGTCAGATGGCAGAGGAAGCGAAAGATTTCCCATCCAGAGTTGATGCAAATGATGAGTGCTTCCTTTCTCCGGAAAGCATGATCGAAGAGGTTAAGGATTACTGCAGAAGAACCGGACAGAAGGTTCCGGAAACTTTAGGAGAAATTGCTACTGTTATTTATACCAGTCTTGCTGAGTGCTATGCAAAGACAGCAAAGGAACTGGAAGAGATGACAGGAAAAACCTTCAGCCGTATCCATGTAGTTGGCGGAGGTTCCAACGCAGGCTATCTTAATGAGCTGACTGCGAGAGCAACAGGAAAAGAGGTTCATGCAGGTCCTGGAGAGGCAACTGCAATCGGTAATATTACCGCTCAGATGTTAAAAGCAGAAGAGTTTAAATCAATCGAAGAGGCTCGTACTACCATTCATGAGTCCTTTGGAATTAAGGTATATCAGGCTTAATGAAAAGTTAAAACAGCCGGGATATACGATCATTTGCATAATATATCAAATTAAACAGGAGGTACTACTATGTTAGTAAACACAAAAGCAAAAGTTGGTGTATTTTCTATTGCTTTAGGCGCATATCTGCCTCAGTTCCCTTCATTGGTACCAGAGTTTGAGGCTCAGTACGAGGCATTTAAGAAAACAATTCCGGATACTGTAGAGATCATTGATGGAGGAATGGTAACAACCAAAGAGCAGTCTATGGTTGCAGGAGATAAATTCCGTGCAGCAGACGTTGACCTTGTTTTCCTTCAGATGCTGACCTACGCTACATCCTACAATATGCTGCCGGCAATCCGTGACCTTGACGTTCCGGTTGTTCTGGTAAATGTTCAGAAGCTGAAAGCTCTGGATTACGATCACACAGACATTGCTACATGGCTCGGCGAAGGATATGCCTGCGGTGCTGTTGGAGAAGCTGTTGCTGACCTTGAGAGAGCTGGAAAGAGACATGCTGTTATCACTGGTGTTGTAGAAGGCGGAGATCCAGGCGTTCAGGCTGAGATCGAAGACTGGTGCAAGGCTGCTCAGGTAAGAAGAAGATTCCGTGACACCAACATTGCACAGATCGGAAGACCTTACCCAGGTATGATGGACCTTTACATTGATGAGACTAACCTGTACAACAGAATGTTCCTCTACACCAAACAGTTCGACTGGGAGAAGATGTGGGCAATCGCTGATGATATCACAGATGAGGATGCAATCCGTGCAAAAGCTCAGGATATCCTTGATACCTTTGATATCGAAGGCGGCGGAACCATTGAGAAAGTATGGGATATGGCCAAATACGTTGTAGCATTTGAGAAATGGGTAAAAGATGAGCATCTTGGAATGATCGCTTCCCATTACGACGGATTTGCACAGGGCAAGGCTGGTGTTCTTGACAGTATGCTGATCCCGGCATTCTCCATGCTGATCAAACAGGGTACTGCATGTGCTGTTGAGGGTGATATGAAGGTTGCCATGGCAATGAGTATTCTGAAGACAATTTCCGGCACAGGCCAGCTTTCCGAGATGTATTCCATTGACTTCAATGATGACATCTGCATTATCGGTCATTCTGGAAGTGGTGATGCCGATATTTCTGATAAGAAACCTACCATGAAGATCGTACCAGTGTTCCATGGCAAAACAGGCGGCGGATATCTGACACAGTTCTATCCATACACAGGTCCGGTTACCTATCTTGCGATCACACAGGATGCTGACGGACACTTCAAATTCGTTGTTGCTGAAGGCGTAAACGAAGAAGGACCGATCCTTTCCTTCGGTGATACCAATATGAGAACACGTTTCTCCATTGGGGCAAGAGAGTTCTGCAACAGATGGAGTGAGGCGGGACCAACACATCATATGGCAGCTGCTGTCGGACATCATATTGATACGATTCTGAAAGTTGCAAAAATCCTGGATGTGCCGGTAGACATTGTATGCCGGTAAATACCGATAAAAGAAGAGAAAAGAGAGAAAGAAGAGGAAAATAACATGAAATTTTTAGATGCAGAATTTGTACAGGGATTTATCAGAATGGCAGATGACGGCTGGCAGCAAGGCTGGCATGAACGTAACGGCGGCAACCTGTCTTACCGTGTGAAGCCGGAAGAGGTAGAACTGGTAAAGGAGAACTTTGAGCCGAAGGAGTTCCAGCCCATCGGCACCACAGTTCCCGCACTGGCAGGAGAGTATTTCCTGGTGACCGGCAGTGGCAAATATTTTCGTAATGTCAGCATTAAGCCGGAAGATTCTATCTGCATGATCGAACTTGACGACAAGGGTGAGAATTACCGTATCGTATGGGGTCTGGTAAACGGGGGCAGACCTACCTCCGAGCTCCCCAGCCACCTGATGAATCTGGAAGTGAAGAAGCTGCAGGATCCCGACTACCGTGTGGTATATCATGCACATACCACCAATATCATTGCGCTGACCTTCGTGCTTCCTCTGGAGGATAAGGTATTCACCAGAGAACTGTGGGAGATGGCAACCGAGTGCCCCGTAGTATTCCCGGATGGTGTGGGCGTAGTGCCCTGGATGGTACCGGGCGGCAGAGAGATCGCAGTAGCTACCTCCGAACTGATGAAGAAATACGATCTGGCCATCTGGGCACATCATGGAACCTTTGCCGCAGGCAAAGACTTCGACCTGACCTTCGGTCTGATGCATACCGTAGAAAAATCCGCAGAAATTCTGGTGAAGATGTTGTCCATGCAGCCGAATAAGAGACAGACCATTACCCCCGATGATTTTCGCCATCTGGCAAAGGACTTCGGTGTGACCCTTCCGGAAGAGTTCTTATATGAAAAATAACGATCCGAGGGACACACGAAGGAGCCTCGAACCGTTATATCTTGAATGCCTGACGTTATCGGCGCGATTTTAAACGCGCCTCGTTAGGTGTCATATCATACATTTTTTTGAACTGTTTGTAGAAGAAGTTCTGATTCTCATAGCCTACAGACAGGGCAATCTCAGACACCGGCAGCGCGGTGTGGGACAGCTGATTCATAGCGACTCGCATACGCTGCCGTGTTTGTATTTCCTTAAAGGTAGTGCCGGAATATTTTTTGATCATACGGCTCAGGGAAGAGGGGGTGTACCCGATCTGTGCAGCCAGTTCGTGAAGAGTTCCGGTATCATAATGCTCCGCCAGGTATCTGCGTACCACCACCATCAGGACATTGCTCTGCTCATCTTTCTGGTCTAATAAAATATTTTCCGCATTGCTTAAGATATGCATGAACAGCAGGGCAAAGGTGTGTTCCGAGAGCTTATGCCAGTTCTGAGGCTGCTGTAACAGAAGGAAGACCGCATTGTGGATGAGGTTCTGGATGCAGGGATTGTCGGAGACGGTAAAGTACAGATACTGACCGACACAACTGTCACCTTCCAGCGCATTGATGATAAAATCCGCCAGAATATTATCCTTGTTGATCAAAGTCAGGATATTCTGGAAATAGGCGGGGCGGATGATGATGTTAATGCCCAGATCTTCCTGGCCGCAGGCTATTACCGCATGTTCGATATGTTGGTTCATAAATAGAAGTTCCCCGGGGCGGAGACAGATCTCTTCTTCATTTATGACATGTGTGACAGAACCGGAGAGACAATAAAAGATCTCCACGTAATCATGTTTATGCTTTGGAAAATCCACAAAGCGGGTGTGGCGACGCAGAGTAATATCATCTTCGGAGTGTTCCAAAAATTTATCACTCTCTACTACAAAATCCTGTTTGCTGGTGTAGAGATTCTTCTGAACGGCAATATTACCGTCTAAAATCTGTTGTTCCTCCGGTGTGATATAGGCCGGATCCAGAAAACCGTTCTCATACATATCGATCGTCATTCCTTTCAGCAACCCGCAATTTTGAACTGCGGGCAGGTTTTTCGACTGAGTTTATTTTACAGGAAATAGACAAAAACCTCAAGATGTGTGCAAAAAGTGATTCTGCATTGCACGTGTCATTTTTGTGTTGTATATTAATAATGATTGTGAACAATAAGCAGCTTTGTGCCGGCAGTCCAAAGTGTGCAGGTTGTGGAAAGATATGAGGATTTGTATGGCAGATACCACAGTTAAAAAGATCATCTGCAGTTCCTGTGGGGCAGAATTTGAGGATACCCTTCCGAAGTGTCCCTATTGCGGAAGTCTGAATTACAAGGGCGCCGAAGCGGAATATCTGGGGAAGTTGGAAAGCATGCGGCAGGATATGCAGCAGTTGGAGCAGGTACCGGAGAAGGAACTGAAGAAAAAACTGAAAAAGAAACAGAAATTTGTGATTAAGCTTCTGATCTTATTGGCGGCATTGGCAGCGATACTTGCGGTAATTGTGTTCCGGGTGCGGTATATAGAACCCAGGGATGCCAGAGCGGATTATCTGTGGGAAAAAGAGAACTTTCCGATACTGGACCGTCTCTATCAGGAGAAGGATCTGGAAGCACTGATGGATTTTTATGAGCAGGCTGTCGAAGAGAACAGAACCATAGACCGATGGGAACACAGTGGTATTTTCCGCTGGCTCATGAGCTGTCGGGATGCGAGGGAATATCTGGCACTGGAGCAGAGTGGAGAGACTTTGAATGAGTATCAGCAGGCATTGCTGCTGGATGATTATTGGATGATGCGGGGACTGGACTACAGCGAGGTCATTCTGACGGAGAAAGACAGGGAGTATATCCGTCCTTATGTGGAAGCAACCCTGAACAGCCTGGCAGACCGTTATACGTTTACCGCAGAAGAAGAGAAAAAATTCGAGGATAGTCTGCGAAATAATTACGGTTATCCCAGATATGAGGATTGCGAGGAATACATTAAGAAGCATAACGAATAGGAAAGGATCATAAAGCAATGATGAAATGTAAATATTGCGGGGGCAATCTGACATTGGAGCAGGCATATTGTCCGCATTGCGGAAGACCGAATGAAGAAGCCGCACAGCATGTCAAAGACATGGAGCATTACAAGAGCAACTTTGAGGATACCAAAAGTGATGTCTATGAAGTGGCGGAGAAAAATACGGAGATCATGTCACATATGATAATCATCACAGTGCTGGTGATCCTGTGTGTGGTGGTGTTTGTAGTATCTGCACGTAGCTGGAGCATCCACAGAGGCTTGCTGCAGTTTGATGCAGGGATCCGGCAGAGCAGCTATATGAAACAGATGGAACAATATCTGGAAGATGAGGATTACATAGGTTTATCAGCTTTTTGCGACAGGCATTACATCCGGCCTTATAGCAGTAATAATTATGAAAAATATCAGCTGCTCATGGAAGCCAGCGGAGCGTATCGTTACTTTTATGAAAGTCTGATGAAGGCAGTTACTATCAACTCCGGCAATGTATCCATACTTCCCGGTCTGTATGAAGATATTTCGGATTATTACGAGCAGCTGGAAAGGATTCTGCATCCTGTGGATAATGATTATAGGGCAAAACAATATCGGGAACTGCCGGAGGAGCAGAAGGAAGCCATTCTCCGGATGGAAGAGAATGAGAAGGCACTGTTGCAGACCTATTTTGGCATGACCCCGGAAGAAGCAGAGAATTTCGGTACGATGTCAAATGCACAAAAAATCTTATTCCTGGAAGAAAAAGGCGAGGTGATGGGTTATGGTAAATCTGAAGAGTAAGCTGAAACAGGCACAGAAGCAGAGAGGCGCGCTGCTTGTGATGAATCTGGTGATCATAGCCCTGTGCCTGATATTGTTTTGGGGAACCATTCATATGTTCCGGCAATTAAATGACGCCTTTTCCCGTCCTGCGAAGACCAACTGGATGGAGAATAATGTACAGAGTGAAAATTATGCTTATTTAGTAGTAAATTATCATGAGGATATGGTGTACGGTGGCTTGCTGTCCGGAACGAAAAAGGAATGCTATGGTGTGGCGAGATATTTTGAGGCGGCGTCCATGTATAAGGCATTTCTTCAGACCGGCGATACAGAACGTGCCACCAGAGAAAAGGAGAAGATGGATGCCGCATATGAAGAAATGGGTGACTGGAATATTGCAGCGGACAGCATCCGGGAAAGACTTGGACTGGACTGACAGATTTGCTGTAGGAATACCTGCGATATTACTGGCAACCTGTCAGACAGTGGGATGCCGGATCAGTATAGAATACCATACTTCCGTACATAGAACGATGCAGTCTTGGCTGGAACAGGTTCCTATAGCAGGTTGGATTTTGTGGTGGATAGCAGAGACATTACTTTTTGGACAGATGCTGCGATGGCTGTTTGTACATGCAGGGAGAGATAAGGCAGTTCAGGAGGATGGTATCGGAAAGAGAATACTTTTGATTTTTGCAGGATTGTTGATAGCCTGGCTGCCGGTGCTTCTTTCCAATGATCCCGGATTTTATAATTATGATATTTACGGGCAGGTGCCTCAGGTGATGTATCCGGAGGTACCGTATAATACACACCATTCGTTACTCAGCACGTTGGTCATGGGAGGCGTTATCACGATAGGATACCGGATCTTCGGGACGATGGAGAAGGCAGTATTTCTTCACTCCTGCTTCCAGATGATACTTTGTGCGGCGACCTTTTCCTACAGTCTGGATTTCTGGTATCGGCGATTGAATAGAAAATGGCTGTTGGGAGTCGGATTTTGTTTTTATGCTTTTCTGCCGACGATTGCCTTGTTTTCCGTCAGTACGACCAAGGATGTGGTATGCTCTCTGGCACTTTTTATTGCATTTCACCTGTTGTATGAATTGTATGAGAATACGGAGGGATTTTTTCGGAAGAAAGAGAAAATCGCAGCATTATCGTGCAGCCTGATCGTGGGAGCGCTGTATCGGAAAAATGTAATTTATGCGGTTTTTCTTTATCTGGTGTTGTGCGCGGTTTTCTGTAAAAAGCAGAAAAGAAAGATCATTTCACTGTTTGCGGGAACGATTCTGCTGACCATGCTATTGTCTGTGGGAATGGAAACTCTGCTCCATGCGGAAAAAGGTTCCGTGGTAGAGGCTCTGTGTGTACCGCTCCAGCAGATTGCAAGGGTATATACAGATAAGGGAGAAGCGGCGTTTGACAGTGAGGAATTGCAGCTGCTGGATCAGATCATGGACAGAGAACAGTGGTCACAATATAATCCGTTTCTGGCAGACCGGATCAAAAATTATGTGAATAATGAAGAACTTCTTCAAAATAAGTGGGAGTATCTGAGACTATGGTTCCGAAAAGGATGGCAGTATCCGGGATGTTATCTGAGAGCCTTTCTGGATAATACGTATCAGGCCTGGTATCCGGGGACATCGGTTGTGGATGATCCGGACGGTGATATTTATTACTTTGATTTCGAGGGAAGAAATGTACTGGAAATGAAGACGATCAGTTCCCGGCTGACAGAATTTTATCGTAAGATATCGCTGGAATATTATTACCAGAAAATTCCGGTGATCCGTGCGTTGTTTGCAATCGGCACCTATTTCTGGCTGGCAGTGATCCTGTTTTTCTACGGCATCCGGCGGCGGAGGGCAGAGATATGGAACAGCTGGCTGCTGGTTCTCGCACTGTGCCTTACGGTCTTTCTGGGTCCCATATCCCTGGTGCGTTATTATCTGCTTTTATTTTATGCAGCTCCGGCAGGTATCTTCTTATTAGCAGATAGAACTTGACAAATCCCGGAAGCATGCACTACAATTACTTGCATACGACAATGACGATGAAAAGGATCAGTACGATCGGAAAGCATCCCAGAGAGAGGGGAAGGACACGGTGACGTGCGGCTGGGAACCCCTTATGACAGAGGATCGGAAACCTCCCTTGGAGTCCTGTGCGAGACGCAATGTACCCGGAAGCGGCGAAGCACAGCGTAGAACCGGCGTTAACGGTGACAGAGCAGGATACATATTTGTATCAATCAGGGTGGTACCGCCGAGTGATCGGTCCCTTTTTCGGGAGCGATGACCCGGCGTTTTTCGTTTCCGTAGATCGTATGAGCAGTTTATTTTCAGAAAAAGAAAAGGAGAGAGAAAATGGCAGACAAGAAAATGGTAGAAGCGATCACTTCCATGGAAGAAGATTTCGCCCAGTGGTATACCGATGTAGTGAAGAAAGCAGAGCTGTGTGATTACACCAGCGTAAAAGGATGTATGGTAATTAAGCCCGCAGGCTATGCGATCTGGGAGCTGATCCAGAAGGAGCTGGATGCACGATTCAAAGCAGTAGGAGTACAGAATGTATATCTTCCCATGTTCATTCCTGAGTCCCTGTTGGACAAGGAGAAGGATCATGTAGAAGGCTTCGCACCCGAAGTAGCATGGGTTACCCAGGGAGGATTGAATGAGCTTCCTGAGAGACTCTGTGTCAGACCTACTTCAGAGACCCTGTTCTGTGATTTCTATAAGAATGACATCCATTCCTACAGAGATCTGCCTAAGGTATACAATCAGTGGTGTTCCGTGGTACGTTGGGAGAAGGAGACCAGACCTTTCCTGCGTTCCAGAGAGTTCCTGTGGCAGGAAGGACATACCGCACATGCTACTGCAGAAGAATCTCAGGAGAGAACTCTGCAGATGCTGAATGTATATGCGAAGTTCCTGGAGGAGGTTCTGGCTATCCCCGCGATCAAGGGACAGAAGACCGAGAAGGAGAAATTCGCAGGTGCAGTTGCAACCTATACGGTAGAAGCGCTGATGCATGACGGCAAGGCACTGCAGTCCGGTACCAGCCATAACTTCGGTGACGGTTTCGCCAAGGCTTTTGGCATCCAGTTCGCAGACAAGGACAATACTTTAAAATATGTACATCAGACCTCCTGGGGTATGACCACCCGTCTGATCGGAGCACTGATCATGGTACACGGTGATAACGAAGGTCTGGTGATCCCTCCCCGTGTGGCACCCATCCAGATCTGCATTGTACCCGTTATGCAGAAAAAGGAAGGCGTTCTCGACAAGGCGTATGAGCTGAGAGACCGCCTGGCGAAGAATTTCCGTGTCAAGGTAGATGACAGTGACAAGACCCCCGGCTTCAAGTTCGCAGAGGCTGAGATGAGAGGTTATCCGATTCGTGTGGAGATTGGGCCTAAGGATATCGAGGCAGGCAAGTGTGTGATCTGCCGCCGTGATACCAGAGAGAAGACCGAGGTAGCGCTGGAGGATCTGGAGACCAAGGCAGCCGAGATCCTGGAGATCATGCAGAAGGAAATGCTGGAGAGAGCAAGAGCACATCGTGACAGCCATACTTATGTGGCACATAACATGGAAGAGTTCGAGCAGATCTTCAACGAAAAGTCCGGATTTGTCAAGGCTATGTGGTGCGGATGTCAGGAATGCGAAGACAAGATCAAGGAAAAGCTTGCTGTTACCAGCCGCTGCATGCCTTTTGAACAGGAACAGATCGCAGATACCTGCGTATGTTGTGGAAAACCTGCGAAAAAGATGGTATACTGGGGAAGAGCATACTAAGATATATGTAACTATTCAGAGCTATGTAAATATCGTCAAATATTCGTCGAATGCTGGCATTCGTAAGAATATTTTATGATATTTATAGGGCGAAGTAACCACATGAGCAAAAAGAAGCTCCATAGGAGCGTTTTGCGAATGGGGTTCTGAATAGTTATGAAAATATTAATAAGGCAGATGAAGACGCAGGCCGGTAGTATTGCTACAGGGTCTGCGCCTTATTTTTCAATGATAATGCTCGGAAATGAGGAAAAAGATGATCTATAATACATTTGAAATGCATCAGGAGGGATCCCTTCCGGGAGCACATTTAGTTACCTATATTCAGGAGTATTCGGAGGCAATGGCCATTAACGACAGACCTCTGATCCTGCTGTGCCCGGGAGGCGGCTATACAAGAACCTCCGACAGAGAGGCGGAGCCTATGGCACTGAAATTCCTGGCCATGGGATATCATGCAGCAGTGCTGCGCTATTCCTGTGCTCCAGCGGAATATCCTACTTCCTTAAAGGAACTGGCTTACAGCATCAAGCTCCTGCGGGAGCATGCGAAAGAGTGGCACATAGATCCTCACAAGATCGTAGTGGAGGGCTGCTCTGCGGGAGGACACCTGGCAGCCAGCCTTGGGGTGTTCTGGGATGAAGATTTTCTGGCAGAGAGCCAGGGACTTTCGGCATCCGAGCATGAGCTGCTGCGTCCGGACGGACTGCTGTTATGCTATCCGGTCATCACTTCCGGAGAGTTTGCCCACAGAGGATCTTTTGAGAATCTGTTAGGCAGCAGACAGGAGGAGCTGGGAGAGAAGCTGTCCCTGGAGAAACAGGTAACAAATAAAGTGCCGAAAACCTTCATCTGGCATACCTTTGCGGATCAGTCGGTACCGGTGGAAAATTCCCTGCTGTTCGTCAGCGCTCTCCGCAGAGCCGGAGTGCCCACGGAATTTCATATGTATGAAAAGGGAGCGCACGGGCTGGCACTGGCAAATAAACTGACAGAGACCAACGATGGCAGAGCGGTACAGGAGGAATGCACATCATGGATCCGGCTGGCGCATACCTGGCTGGAGAGCCTTTTTGCAGGAGACGTGGAAGACGGACTGCACGCACAGGGCAGAGAATGGTAAGAATAGCAATAAGAGAAAATGAAAACGCAAGGAGCAGTCATGGAACAGGCAGATACGATCATTCAGATCCCTCATTTCTACGGAAGTCTGAAGGGAATGCAGGACAAATTTGATAAATATGCAAGGCAGGATGTGTTCACCGGATCCACCAGAGAGGAATGGGAAGCCTGGAAGGAGACTTCCAGAGAGACATTAAAAGACCTTCTGGGGTGGAAATACATGGAGACCTGTGATCTGGCCCCCCGCGTGGAAGAAGTCGTGGAGCTGGAGAACGGCATTCGTCGGGAAAAAGTGATCCTTCAGGTAGAGCCAGAAGTATATATGCCTATGTATATACTGATCCCGCCGAAGCAGGGCGAAGAGAAGCAGAAATGTTTTCTTGCCCTTCCGGGGCATCAGGGTGCAGGTAAATTCAGCGTGGCAGGACGCGATGATATTCCCGCGGTAAAACGGATGATCGAATTCTACCATTATGATTACGGTATGCAGCTGGCGAAGCGTGGTTATGTGGCAATCTGTCCGGATTGCAGAGGCTTCGGAGAACGCAGGGATGAGGCATTGCAGAAAGGAACGGATGAGAAATCCTTCCTGACCAGTACCTGTTTTCATCTGGCACATATGGCGGAGCCTTTGGGAGAGACCGTGGCAGGTATGTGTACCTGGGATGCTTCCCGGCTGATCGATTATGTCTACGAACGGGGCGAATGGGATACTGACGATTTAGGCGTCGTGGGATTTTCCGGCGGTGGTATGCAGACGCTGTGGATCTCTGCTTTGGATGACCGTGTGAAAAAATGTATCATCAGCGGATATCTCTATGGGTATCGTGACGCATTGTTATTGCTCAACGGTAATTGCAGCTGTAATTATGTTCCCCATCTGTGGGAACACTTTGATATGGGAGATATTGCATCGCTCATTGCGCCGAGACCGCTGGCGGTTCAGTCCTGCCGGGATGACCATCTGAACGGCCCCAGAGGACTGGTGAATGTGACGGAGCAGATGGATATTGTGCGGAAGGCTTACAGCCTGTACGGAAAAGAGGAATACCCGATCCACGATGTCAGAGAGGGAGACCACTGCTGGCATGAAGAGGTATTGGATATCGCACTGCCAAGACTGTAAGATATTTATAACCCCTGTTAATAGTTACAAAATATGGAGGAACGTATGGAATATATCGTTCTGGATCTGGAATGGAATCAGAGTAACACCGGCAAAGAGGATGCTGTGGAGAAGCTGCCTTTTGAAATCATAGAGATCGGTGCCATCAAACTGAATAAAGAACGTGTCATGGTCAGCGAATTCAATGAACTGATCAAGCCACAGGTCTACCATGAGATGCACAAGATCACCAGCAAACTGATCCATATTCAGATGCAGGAGTTGGAGCGTGGGAGGCCGTTCCCTGAGGTCGGAGGAGATTTTGTCAGATGGTGCGGACAGGAGGAGTATCTGTTCTGTACCTGGGGCACGCTGGATCTGACGGAGTTACAGCGGAATATGGCATATTATGAGATGCCGCTTCTGGCACCAGGACCGCTGCCCTATCTGGATGTGCAGAAGCTGTTCGCCATTGCCTATGAGGAGCGCAAGATCCGCAGAAATCTGGAATATGCCATTGATTTTCTGCATATTGAGAAGGATATTCCCTTCCACCGGGCGTTCAGTGATGCCTACTATACGGCAAAGATCCTGATCCGGATCCTGGAGGAGCACCCGGAGGTAGTGGTGAACCTGTCCTACGATACCTTCTGTCCTCCGAAGGACCGTAGGGACGAGGTGAAAGCGCAGTTTGATACCTACGTAAAATATATTTCCAGAGAATTTAAGGACAAGACAGAAGCCTTCGCAGATAAGGAAGTCGTGTCCAGCAAATGTTATCTCTGCCATCGTAACCTTCGCAAGAAGATCAAATGGTTCAGCGCTAACGGCAGGCATTATTACTGCGTGGCTTATTGCGAGAAGCACGGCTATCTCAAGGGCAAGATCCGGGTACGCAAGGCATATGACGGCGGTGTATATATCGTCAAGACCACGAAGCTGATTCCTAAGGAAGAGGCAGAAGCTATTGCGGCCCGCAGAGATCACGCCAGAGAAGTGCGCAAGAGACATAAGCACAGCAAGGCGGAATCTGTACCCTTATGAAGGAACTGGGACTTACTGAGCTGATCCCTGCCATGTGCCAGTTTGACTACACCATGAGCGAGGCGGGCGGTGTCACCAATTTTGTCAGGGAATACACCCTGGCTTCCGGCGGATCTTATTGCGACTGCGGGTATAAGAAAAAGTTTAAGTAATTTGAAATAATCATTGTATTTTTACAACATATAGAATATACTAAAAATAACAGAACCCAACACGCCTCTCAACGATGCGGACCACGTTGGGTCTTTTAATTTTAAGGGGGAAAATATATTGGGGGACTAAAGCAACATCCATTACCGATGACAATAGACGAACAAATAGAAAACTTGAAATCACTTGGCTTAATTATTGAGAATGAGGAATATGCCAAGAAGATATTAAATGACATATCCTATTTCCGATTAATTAAGGCGTATAGTTTAGGATTTAAACCTAAAAATGGGAAATATGAAGAAGGCGTAACATTTGAGCAGATTGTAGATTTATATCTGTTCAATGCTAATTTCAGACAAGTGACATTTGCTGAGATAGAAAAAATAGAAGTAAATGTCAGATGCAGAATTGCAAATTATTTTGCGGAAGTTTATGGAGTTCTTGGATATATGGAACCCCAAAATTTTGTGGACGAAGAATATCATCGGGCATTTATGGCTGATATCGAAGAGGAGGTTCGGAGAAACTCAAAGGCGCCGTTTGTGAGAAATTTCAAAACTAATTATGCAGGTGGAAATTTGCCTATATATGCGTTGGTGGAGGTATTTAGTTTTGGCACTCTTTCAAAATTTTACAAAAACATGAAAAATGCTGACAAAAAGGCAGTTGCCAAGAGTTTTGGAATTGGATATACATATCTGGAAAGTTGGTTGGAGAGCATTTCTTATGTTCGCAATGTTTGTGCGCATTATGGGAGGTTGTATAATGCAAAACTTTCAAAGACGCCTATTCTTTACAAAGAATATACACAAGCCGGTATAGGAAACAATAGAATGTTTGGTGTATTATTGTGTATGAAACAGATTTTAAAGAATGACAAGCATTGGAATCTTTATGTAGATCAAATAGAATTGCTAATAGATAAATATGAAAAAGTAGATGTGAAAACGATGGGTTTTCCGGATGACTGGAAGAAATTGGTGGAACAGAAATAGGTGTAATAGAAGAGTATACAATGGAAAACACAGTAGATACCGGGATTCTACTTCCGGGAGGTGTACTTATTTCTGAAAAGAGAATAGTATGATCTCAGACACAGGAGGTAAGCACATGGATCTCGTCAAGATAGGAAAATATATTGCAGGCAAAAGAAAAGACTTAGGTATGACGCAGAAGCAGCTCGCCGAAAAACTGGGTATGAGTGACAAATCCGTATCCAAGTGGGAGCGGGGAGTTTCCCATAGTTAAAGATACCACACCAAATATGATGAACCCACGCTTATAC
>OIEM01000717.1_pt1 | contig 15535 bp, 16 predicted proteins | sample 1581761 | NCBI WGS metagenome assembly OIEM01 (sample SAMN01760978, study PRJEB22395) | human gut metagenome | reverse complement strand
ATATACATAGTATGACGGAGGCAACAGCACAATGCAGTTGTCTTTTTGTTTGATTCAGATTCAGTATTAACACAACTAATTCTTGTTATATCATCGACGTAGAGGTGGATGTATGAGTAAGTTTGAAAAGATGGAAAAAGAAATCAGAGAGTTTCATAAGGCGTGGCTAGCTGAGTACATTGCCAAAACAATTGAAGTTAAGCACCGTATCTATAAGAAGGATAATTTAGAGAGTTACAAATATTTTTATAACAGTAGTGAGGATTCTTTTATCTATAGTAAAGAGGAAGAAAGAGAAATATACAATATGGTTGACTCCATTCTAACTGACAAATATAATTTATTGGTTGCTAACAATGCATTTGATGATAAACACATCTACCTAGTTGATTTAGGAAAGGAGGATTAATGTGTTGAATCAAATAATTTTAGTGGGAAGATTAGTTAAAACACCTGAAGTTACTGAAACTGAGTCTGGTAAGAAGATGAGCTATATAACTTTAGCAATACCAAGATCATTTAAAAATGCAGATGGTGAATATGATACTGATTTTATTGATTGTACTCTTTGGACAGGAATTGCAGAATGCACTAGTGAATACTGTCAAAAAGGTGATACACTTGGTATAAAGGGTCGTATTCAAACACAATTGTATGAAAAAAGTGATGGTTCAAAAATAAAAAGCACTGAAGTAATTGCAGAAAAAGTTACTTTTTTGACCAGCAAAAAACCAGAACAGAATAAAGATTAAGGATTGTCTGTTCTAGTTCCTATAATTTCTTTTAATTAAGTGTTTACCTAATGTATCTAAATATTCGTGAGGATAACCATAGTATTCTTCACCATTAACCATATCATATAAATGTGTGAAGACATTTCTTACTTCAATTGGTAATCGATAGGCTTTAATGTCGTTTATAAACGTTTCTTTATCATAGGCTGGCATATTTTCAACATCGTAATATAAGACTAATTTTAAGATGAGTAGATTAAGTAAGTAAATATCGCTTTCAACTGTATTAATTTTAAATGGATCAATGTTTTGGTTATTTAAGGCTTGTGAATAATTATCACAATGTAAATCTCCTATATTCGCACTGTCGACATCGGCAAACTTAATAATATTATTGTTATATAAAATATTGTCAGCGTTGAGATCTCCAAGAATAATGCAGTTTTCGTGAATACTTTCTAAGTTTTGACTTACTGTGGTTAATATTTGAATCTTTTTGTTTAATGGCAAATAATAAATGTTATTAAGTGTTTTACTATCAGTAAAGTGGTTGCTTGAATAGCCTGCGAAAAGATTATCAATATATATTTTATGTTTTGGTAAAATAAGTTCTTCAATATTAGATGTTTTTAAAAAGTCAATTTTCTTTTCTTTGTTTTTCATTAGTGCAATGTCATTTCTATTTTTAAATATTTTTAAAACAAGATTTTTATTTAAATATAAATTACTTTCCGTGTGATTCTGTTCCGTTGCAAAATGAGGAAGATTATCTAAGTCAGATTGAACAAGGTTAATAGTGTCATTGGTTATTGTCATAAAAAAACACCCCTTCTTTTCGAGGTGTATTGTAGCACAAAGTTAATCTTTTGTCAAATTTTTGCCAATACCAATGATGGCTCCTATCATGGAACTTGTTATTAGTATTAAATAGAATATTAATGATTTTGCTTCAAATTTAACTCTAATACCAAGAAGACTAATTAGTAAAAATAAGATAACAAAAATTAAACCAAATTTGATACCTTCTAAATAACCTTTACTTTTGGCTTTTCTACCAATAAGGAAACCACCTGTAAATATCCAAGCAATGGAAATGATTATTTCTAATACTGATAAAAAATAAGCTCCAATTATATTGAAATAGTTTAATAAAGTAACTAAGAACATAGATATAAGCATACCTGATAAGGTAATGCCTACATTCTTTAAATAATCTAAAATCATAATCTCACCCTTTACTTTATATTATGTATTTTTATTTAAAATATACATTTGTGAATAAAAACGAAATATTTATAGCATAATGTTATTGGGTGATAAAATGGATTATTTTATAGTATTTTTGAGAACATTATTTTTCTATTTTGTAATCTTTGTGATATATAGAATTATGGGTAAAAGAGAGGTAGGGCAATTAGGTATTATTGATTTAATTGTGTCAATTTTAATCGCGGAGTTAGTAGTAATTAGTATTGAGAATTATAAAGATTCAGTATGGTATTCTTTAGTGCCAATTATAACATTAACTGCTTTACAGGTAATACTTGCTTTAATTACAATGTATGTCCCTAAGATAAGAAACTTTTTAGATGGTAATCCCTCGGTTATTATAAAGAATGGGATACTTAATTATAAGGAAATGGTAAAGCAAAAATATAATCTAGATGATTTATTAGTACAATTGAGGGAAAAGGGATATCGTAGTATTGAGGAAATTGAGTATGCTATTTTAGAAAATAATGGGTCTCTTTCAGTATTTCCAAATAGTAAAAATAGGACGCCATTTCCTTTTCCTATTATTGTTGATGGTGAAATTCAAGAAGATACTGTTAAAAACTTACATAAGAATAAGAATTGGATTATAAGTATGCTTAAGAAAAAAGAAATTGATCTTAGTGATGTTTTTTATGCTTTTTACAAAGATAAGAGTATTTTTATAATAAAAAATAGTGATTTAAAATAAGAATGAAAATGAATAATAAGTTGTTTATTACAATGATTATATTTGGGATTCTACGTTCCAATATGCCTTTATTCTATAAATTAATAGAATTAGGAAAATTATATTTTTTGCATAAAAAAGTAAAAATATGATGGTACTTCACGGTATTTTGTGTTATCATATTAAATGAGGTGCAAAATGGATAATAGAGATAAAAGTCGCAGTGAAATGCGTTATAAAATAATGATTATATTATACCAAATATCTTTGTATGAAAAAAACAATATCCCTTATGATGTCTCTAATGTCATAGAAGAACAAATGGAAACCGAGAATGATTTTGTTAATGAGATCGTTATGGGAGTTATTGAGAAAAAAGATGAAATTGATAGTTTAATTAATAATAAACTTGTTAATTGGAATTTGAGCAGATTAGGTTTGACTGATCAAGCAATTTTACGTATGGCAGTATATGAGATTTTATATACTGATACTCCAAATGTTGTTTGTATTGATGAAGCAATTGAACTAGCTAAAAAATATAGTGATGAGAAAGTATGCAAAATGATAAACGGCATATTGGATAAGATATATCATGAACACAAATAATAGATATATCACAGTTACTCAGTTAAATAGGTATTTAAAGAGTATTTTTGATGGTGATGATAATTTAAGGCAAATTTTTATCAAAGGTGAGATATCTAATTGTAAGCTTCATACAAGAGGACATCTTTATTTTACTTTGAAAGATGAAACAAGTAGAATTAATGCTGTGATGTTTGCTAGTAATGTTAGTAGTTTGAAATTCAAACCTGCTGATGGTACTAAGGTTTTAGTGGTGGGACGAGTTAGTGTTTATGAAACTACTGGTAATTATCAAATATATGTAACTGATATGATTGAAGATGGTATTGGGAATCTTTATGTAGCATTTGAGGAACTTAAAAAAAAGTTAGCAAGTGAAGGTCTTTTCGATAAGGAACACAAGAAGAAAATACCTAAAATTCCTAAGAAAATAGGTATTGTTACGGCGTCGACTGGGGCCGCAATTAAAGATATATTAACGACAATAAAAAGAAGATTTCCTGTATGTGAAACAATTCTTTTTCCATCGTTAGTACAAGGTAGTGATGCGGCAAAGGATATTGTTAAAAATATTAAGTTGGCTAATACTTATGATATAGATACTTTAATTGTTGGTAGAGGCGGTGGTTCTATTGAGGATCTTTGGCCATTTAATGAGGAAATTGTAGCAAGGGCAATATACGAATCAAGAGTTCCTGTTATAAGTGCTGTTGGTCATGAAATTGACTGGACAATTGCTGATTTTGTGGCAGATTTAAGAGCCCCAACTCCAACTGGAGCTGCAGAAATGGCTGTTCCAACTGTTATTGATATTAATACCCTTTTAAATAATTACAAAATTCGTCTTAATAAAAATATTAAAAATATGGTTAATACTAAATTCATTAAATGGAGAAGTTTAAAAAATAGTTTTGTTTTAAAAAATCCAATGAGTATGTATGAAATAAAAGAACAAAAATTAGATGTTTTACTGGATAATTTAAATAAAGATATAAAAGTTATATTACAAAATAATGAGATTAAATTAAATAAAATAAAGATGTCTTACGTTATGCAAAATCCAATGAGTTTAATTGATAAGAAGAAAAATGAATATAATCTTTTAATTAATACATTAAAACTTGTTAATCCGTTGGGTATTTTAGAAAAAGGATATTCGTTGGCAACAATTAATGATAAAGTTATAAAATCAAGTACTGATGTTAATATCGATGATATTATTAATGTTAAATTACATGAAGGTAATATTAAAGCTAAGGTTGTAGAAAAATAGGTTTGTTAGACCATTTTTCCCAGTTGGGAAAAATGGTGAACTTTATTGGAAAAAGTGTAAAGAAACAAAGAGTTTTTTCTCTATTTTGTCGGCACCGACAAAATCGGAAAAATATTGGGATCGTGAAGTATTTTTAGATAAAAAGTAACAATAATACGCAAAAATTGAAATGTGACAAGTAAAACAAAAAAATATTGTAAATACAATTTAATTTAAGGGGGAATGAAAGTGAATGAATTAATGTTAAATAATAGTATTTTTGAAAATATAAAACATATTGATGAAAGTGGTAATGAATATTGGTTTGCAAGAGACCTACAAAAAGTTTTAGATTATAAAGAATGGCGTAAATTTTCTATTGTTTTGGAAAAAGCTAAAGTTTCATGTCAATTAAGTAATTTAAATATAGAAGACCATTTTGTCGGCGCCGACAAAATGGTCGAAATAGGCTCTAAAACAAAAAGAAAAATTGAAGATTATAAATTATCCCGTTATGCATGTTACTTAATTGCTCAGAATGGTGATAGTAGAAAGAAAACGATAGCTCTTGCACAAACATACTTTGCGGTTCAAACTAGAAAAATGGAAATTACTGAAAGAGAATATTCTAGTTTAACAGAAGACGAGAAAAGGTTTTATCAAAGAAATTTAACTAAAAAAGGAAACTATTCTTTAAATCAAGCTGCAAAAGATGCTGGAGTTAAAAACTTTGATAGATTTCATAATTCTGGTTATAAGGGATTATATAATGGTGAAACTGCTAATGATATAGCAAAGAGAAAAGGTTTAAGATATAGAGAAGATATCTTAGATAACATGGGTAGTGATGAACTTATAGCTAATTTGTTTAGAATATCTCAAACAGAACAAAAACTAAAAAGGGATAATGTAAAAGGTGAAACTAAAGCAAATGATGTTCATTATGAAGTCGGTAAAAAAGTAAGAAAAGCTATTTCTGATATCGGTGGTACGATGCCTGAAGAGTTTCCAACACCAGAAAAAAGTTTAAAAACGTTAGAAAAAGAAAGTAAGAATAAATTAATTAGTAATAAATAAAGAAGGGATAAATATGAAACTAACTGAAAAACAGAAAGAAGAGATAGTATCTAAAGAACATGATTATGTTAATTTAGATGGTATTGAATATTTCTGTAAAATTGCTAAAAATGATTGTAATGAAATATTAGCATATAGATTAGCAAATATTGTAGGTATTAATTGTCCCCTTTATCACATTGTTAGAGTAAATAAAGACTTATATTATTTAAGTTATAGTTTTAATAATTTAGGAAGTTTTAAAAGTGGAAAAGATTTAATTGGAATAGATTACTTTTCTAATACTATATATAATTTGTGGTATGTAGCAGAAAAAGAATATCCCAAAGAATGTAAAGATTTAATATTTGATTTAGTAAAAGTATTTATTTTTGATATATTTATGCTTAATGGAGATAGACATGCTGGTAATTATGCAATTGTAGAAGAAAATGGGAAACCTAAAATTTATATATTTGATAATGAATCTATATTTGAATCTGTTTTTAGAGTTGAATTAAGTCCTAAGTATGATAAAAGAGACTATTTAAGAAATGGTACAAGGATAATAAGAAATCCAAAAGCAACAATTGGAATGAAACAAAACATGGAACTATTAGAATATTTTTTAACAACATCATCAAATTATTTTTGCAAATTAGTAGTTGATTTTTATAATAAACTTGCTCCAGAGGTTGTATATTCTAATATTTTAGAAATAGAAAAATCTACGGGGATTATTAATCATGATAAAGATTATAATATGGAACTTTTTAGAAGAAACTATGAATTAATTGGAGATTTATTAAAAGATAAAGGTCTCATAAAAAAGGAAGGAAGATAAAAATGAATGATTTAAAGTTAGTTTTACCAAGTAAAGATGATAAAGAAAGTGCTCTTTTGATGCTGGAAGAAATAAAAGTAGCTGATGCTGGGCTTCCATGGCAATATTCAGGCCTTGCTAATTTGGAAGAGGCAACATCTTATGAAGATTGGGTTAAAGAAAAAGCAAATGAAAAAAATGGTATAGATTTAAGAGATGGTTATGTTCCGTGCACAACATTATTTTTAAAAAGAATGAGTGATAATAAAGTATGTGGTTCTATAAGTATTAGACATGAATTAAATGAATTTTTATTTAATTTTGGAGGTCATATCGGTTATTCAGTTACTCCGAGTGAACGTGGTAAAGGTTATGGAAAGCTACAACTTAAGATGGCTTTAGAAATTGCTAAAGATTTAGGAATAGAAAAGTGTTTAATAACTGCAGATAAAACAAATACTTTAAGTAATAAAACAATTATTTCAGAAGGTGGAGTATTAGAAAATACTGTTATGTGGAATAATGAACCATTAAATAGGTATTGGATTAATTTAAAATAATTGGTATAATAAATAAAGAAAGGAAATAAATTATGGAAGAAAATAAAAATTTTGAAGAATCTTTACAAGAATTAGAAACAATTGTAAAAGAATTAGAAAGTGGTAATGTTAATTTAGATGATGCAATTAATAAATATACAGAAGCTATGAAATTAGCTAAATATTGTGGCGAAAAATTAAATGATGCTACTAAAAAAGTTAATAAAATATTAACTGAAGATAATGAATTAAAAGAATTTAATGCAGAATAAGGTGAGAATATGGAAGTAAAAGATATAACAAATAGAGATGTGGATTTTGCTAAATGGTATACTGATGTATGTAAAAAAGCTGATTTAGTAGATTATTCAAGTGTAAAAGGAAGTATGATAATAAGACCACTTGGATATGCAATCTGGGAAGAAATACAAAAGAATATGGATAGAATGTTTAAAGAAACTGGACATGAAAATGTGCAAATGCCAATGTTTATTCCAGAATCCTTGTTAAATGTTGAAAAAGAACATGTTAAAGGATTTGCTCCCGAAGTTGCTTGGGTTACATATGGGGGACAAGAAAAGCTTGAAGAAAGAATGTGTGTTAGACCAACAAGTGAAGTATTATTCTGTGACCATTATAAAAAAATAATAAATACTTATAGAGATTTACCTATTCTTTATAATCAATGGTGTACAATAGTAAGATGGGAAAAAACAACAAGACCTTTTCTTAGAAGCCGTGAGATATTATGGCAAGAAGGTCATACAATGCATAGAACTGCCGAAGAAGCAAAAGAAGAAACTTTAAGAATGTTTAATGTTTATAAAACTTTTCAAGAAGATTATCTAGCACTACCTGTTATTACTGGAAAGAAAACCGAAAAAGAAAAGTTTGCTGGAGCTGAAGAAACTTATACTTTGGAAGCTATGATGTATAATGGTTACGCTCTTCAAAATGGGACAAGTCATTATTTTGGTAATCATTTTGCTAAAGCTTTTGGTATTAAATTTACTGATAGTGATAATACTTTAAAAACTCCATATCAAACTAGTTGGGGAGTTTCAACTAGAATGATCGGAGCTATAATTATGACTCACGGAGATGACCATGGGTTAGTTTTACCTCCGATGATTGCACCTTTTAAAGTTATAATAATACCTATCGGGGAAGTTTCAGAAAAACTTGATGAATTAAAAAATACTTTAAAAGAAAATAATATTACATTTAAAGTTGATGAAACCAATAAAACTCCAGGATTTAAATTTGCTGAAGCTGAAGTAAAAGGATACCCAATTAGAATTGAACTTGGTAAAAGAGATTTAGAAAATAATCATGTTACTTTAGTTAGAAGAGATACTTTAGAAAAAATAGTTGTTCCTTTTGAAGAAATTTCACCTAAAGTTAAGGAATTACTTGCAACAATTCAAAGTGATATGTTTAAACGTGCTAAAGCAAGAAGAGATAGCATGATTTATGATGCTAAAACTTATGATGAGTTAAGAGAAATAGCTACAACAAAAGATGGAGGATTTATTAAAATCAATTGGTGTGGTAATGAATCTTGTGAAAATAAAATTAAAGATGATTTTGGCATTAAATCTAGATGTTTAATTGATGATGAAGAAGTAACTGGACCATGTACTGTATGTGGTGAAAAGGCAACAACTAGATTATATATTGGAAGACAATATTAATTTTATAAAAGTTAGTTAAAAATTACAGATTATAAGAAATTTTTATAAAAAATTAATGTGTGTTGTGTTATAATATCTAAACAGAGGTTTTGAAGTATGAAATTAAGTGAAGTAGATAGAAGCAAATTAAGTCCAATGATGGCTCAATATATGGAAATAAAAGATAAGTATAAAGATGAACTTGTCTTTTATCGCCTTGGGGACTTTTATGAAATGTTTTTTGATGATGCTTTAATTGCATCTAGAGAACTTGAATTAACTTTAACAGGAAGAGTAGCTGGCCTTGAAGAGAAAGTTCCTATGTGTGGAGTTCCTCATGCTAGTGTTAAAACGTATATTGAAAAACTAGTAAATAAAGGTTATAAAGTTGCTATCTGTGAACAATTAGAAGACCCACGATACACTAAAGGAATGGTTAAAAGAGGAATAGTAGATGTAATAAGTAAAGGTACAATAGCAGATAATGATTTATTAAATGATAAAGATACATCTTATATAGCAAGTATATTGTTTTTTAGTGATAGTATTTTACTTACAATTTTAGATATTTCTACAAGTTATCTTGCTACAATATCTATTGAAAATAATGAAGAAACATTAATAAATGAAATACTTGAACTTAATTTAAAAGAAGTAATATTAGTAGATAATTTAAATACAAATCTAATTAATTTACTTAAAAATACTTATAATGTTGAAGTAACAATAAATAGTGAATTCTTGTGGGATAAATATAAAACATTGTTAGAATCAATACCAGATGCTAGAGTTAAAAGTGGAGTTGCACATTTATTTTATTATTTAGATGTAAGACAATTAAAAGATTTAAGTCATATAACTAAAATAAATTATTTACATAAAAATGATTTTCTTGAAATGGATATTCATAGTATTAGAAATTTAGAGTTAGTTGAAACATTAAGATTAAAAGAAAGAACTTATTCTTTAGTATGGCTTTTAGATAAATGTAAAACTGCAATGGGAAGTCGTAAGTTAAAAAGTTGGATGTTAAATCCATTAAAGAATAAAGATAAAATAAATGAAAGATATGATAAAATAGAAAAACTAAATAATGAGTTTATTATAAAAGATGAACTTAAAAATTTATTATATGAAGTTTATGATATTGAAAGATTATCTGGTAAAGTAATAAATGGTTCCCTAAATGCTAGAGATTTATTACAACTAAAAAATAGTATTAAAGTAATACCAATGATCAAAGAAAAAATTACTACTTTAGGTTTTGATTATTCACTTGATACTCATGAAGAATTATTTAAACTATTAGATGCTTCAATAGTTGATGAACCCCCAATATCTACAAAAGAAGGATATATGATTAAGAACGGGTTTAATGGTGAACTTGATGAGCTTAGAAATATTCGTAGTGGTGGTAAAGATTTTGTGGCTGCTTTTGAAGCAAAGGTTAAAGAAGAAACTGGCATTAAGAGTTTAAAAGTTGGTTTTAATAAAGTTTTTGGTTATTTTATTGAAATACCTAATGGAAGTAAGAATTTAGTTAAAGATGAATATCATTGGGAAAGAAGACAAACTTTAACTAATTGTGAAAGATATATTTCTCCAGAATTAAAAGAAAAAGAAAGTATGATTTTAAATGCTGAAGAAAATATTATAGATTTAGAATATAAAATATTTTGTGATATTAAAAATATAGTAAAACAAGAAGTACCACATTTAAATGCCGCAGCAGATGTTTTAGGTGAATTAGATGCTTTAGTTTCTTTATCTGTTTGTAGTGAAGAATATAATTTAGTTAGACCAAATATTACAGATGAACACATTATTGATATTAAAAATGGTAGACATCCTGTTGTGGAAGTGGTAAGTAAACTTGAATATGTACCAAATGATTGTGAATTAGATAATGGTGTAAATACTTTACTTATAACTGGTCCTAATATGAGTGGTAAATCAACATTTATGAGACAACTTGCTATTATAGTTATTATGGCACAGATGGGGTCTTTTGTTCCTTGTGAATCTGCAACACTACCAATTATTGATAAGATTTTTACAAGAATTGGAGCTAGTGATGACTTAGTAAGTGGAGAATCAACATTTATGGTAGAAATGAAAGAAGCTAGAAATGCGATTCATAATGCTACAGCTAATAGTTTAATTTTATTTGATGAATTAGGAAGAGGTACAGCAACATATGATGGTATGAGTCTAGCTCAAGCAATATTAGAATATATCAGTGATAATATTAAATCATTTACTTTATTTTCAACTCATTATCATGAACTTACAAGACTTGATAAAAAATATAAAAATATTAAAAATGTTCATGTTAGTGCAGTAGAAAATGGTAATGAAATAACTTTCTTACATAAAGTTAAAAATGGTGCTGTTGACAAAAGTTATGGTATTCATGTAGCAAGACTTGCTAAAATGCCAGATTCTTTATTAAAAAGAGCTGATGAAATATTAAATGAATATGAAAGTAATGCTAAAAAGAAAAATCCAGAAGAAAAAATACAACTTACTATGGATTTTGAAACAAATGTTAAAAAAGATGATATAATAAAAGAGACAATAGAAAATATTGATGTTTTAAATACAACACCAATGGAAGCATTAAATGTCTTATTTGATTTAAAACAAAAGATTAAAAAGGGTGAGTAATTATGAAGTTAAAGGAAATAATAAGATTTTTTAAAAAGTATTGTAGTGGAGAAAAGAAACTTTTTATTAAATCTTTTATTCTTTTATTTATTACCTCTACGACAGGAACTTTGTATGGTTATTTAATTGGACTTGCAATAGATAAAACTAGAATTAGTTCATTTGGTTTAGCAATAGCAGTATTATTTTTAATATTTATTATTGATGTTTTAGATAATTTATTTTTTGATAGATATGGTAGAATTTATATGGAAAAGTGTGCTAATAATATAATGGAAAAAATTGGGTATGCAGTTTATGAAAAAGTAGGGTTATTACCAGCTAGAGCTTTCGAAGAAAAATCTAGTGGAGAATTTATAAATAGAATTACTAATGATTCATCTACGATAGCGGATTCTTTCAGGCAAATTCTTAGAATAACAATATCTCTTCTTACTTGTGCAATTGTATTTATTTATATTTGTTTTAATTCATGGATAGTAGCTTTGGAAGTAATAATATATTTAGTGTTGTTCTATATTATTTCTCATAAGTATTTGCCTAGTATTAAGGAAAAACAAAAAGAAATAAATAAGGAAAAAGATAGAGCAGTTGCAGATGTAAGTGAATCTGTTCGCGGTATTAGAGAAATAAGAGCTTTAGGAATTAGAAAAAGTATGAATGATAATTTTAAGAATATAATTAGAAATATATATTTTAAAATTAATAAACAAATGATTATAGAAAGAAATTATAATGCTTGGATTTATAATTTAAATTGTATTTTAGAGTTTGTTATATTTACTACTTGTATCCTTCTTATTATTAATGGAAATGGTTCTTTTGCTTTCTTTATGGCTATGACATATTATATTTATAGGTTTATGAATACAATTGAATTAATGATGAATTTATCAACTAGTATACAAAAAATGAAAGTATCAATTGAAAGATTAAGTGAGATACTTGATAATAAACTTTATGAAGATGAAAAGTTTGGTATTATTTCTAAAACTGATATAGAAGGAAATGTCGTATTTAAAAATATAATTTTTAAATATCCAAATGAAGATATAGAAATATTTAAGGATTTTAATTTAGATATTCCAACGGGTAAAAAAGTTGCTATAGTCGGTAAAAGTGGACAAGGTAAAACAACAATATTTAATTTACTACTTAGATATTTTAACCCGGATGCTGGAGTTATTTTAGTGGATGATATCCCAATAGAAGATTTTACAGAAGATGCTTTAAGGCAAAATATAGCTATTATTAGACAAGAACCGTTTATTTTTAATAAAACTATTCTTGAAAATTTAAAAATAATTGATCCTTATATGTCTTTAAAAAAAATTAGAAATGCTTGTAAGTTAGCAGAAATAGATGAATATATTATGAGTCTTCCAAATAAGTATGATACTATGATTGGAGAAGGTGGAATTAATTTATCGGGTGGCCAAAAACAAAGATTAGCAATAGCTAGGGCGCTACTTAAAGATAGTAAGATAATTTTGTTTGATGAAGCCACAAGTGCACTCGATAATGAAAATCAAAACAAAATTAAAATAGCAATTGATAATCTTGTAGAAAATCATACAATTATAATAGTTGCTCACAGATTATCTACAATAATGGATGCTGATTTTATTTATTTAATTGATGATGGTAAAGTTGTAGCAAGTGGAACACATAAACAACTATTAAAGAAAAGTAAAATTTATAAAAGTTTATATGAAAATGAAATATAAAAACATTGAGACTCAAATATTTTAAACATATATTTTTAAATATTTGAAATTGATTAAAACAACAAACAAAATATTTATTATTTCTGCAATAACTAAACTATAAATTCCAATGTGACATAAAGATAAAATTGCCATAACAAGTAATTTTAAAATAACTCCCCATAAAGTTATGTTCATGGTAATTTTAGCATGTCCCAAAGCTTGTAAAGCAGATGTAAGAACACCTTCTAAGTAAAAAAGTACAAAGAATGGAGCAAGTATTTTGATGTAATCAGAACCATTTGTGGTGTTATATAAAGTAAATAATAATTTATCTCTAAAAGTAAATATTATAAATGAAAAAAATGTTCCAATTAAAAGTGCAAATAAAAGGCTTTGTTTAATTCTTCTTTTAACCATAGAAGAATTTCTTTCTCCATGAAACTTACTTATTTCTGGTAAAAGTGATGTAGAAATGGCTGCAATAAAGAATCCCGGCATAGTTAAAAGTGCTAAAGAATAAGCGTTATAAGCTCCATATTCTCTTAAAATGTAAGCATTTGTATAACCAGAAAATAAAAGTAAATTAGTAAGAATAATTGGCTCTAAAAAGTAACCAATATTACCAATAATTCTACTAGATACTGTAGGAAGAGAAATATTTAAAATATCTTTAGTATGCTTTTTACTAGGAAGTAAATTAGTTTTATAGTTTATATGTTTTGGCAAGAAAAATAAAAATACTATAATAGAAGAAATTTCTGATAAAATAGTTAAAAGTATTAAACCAAGTACCGCATACATAACAGATTTTTTCATAAGTATAGGAAGTATAGTTACAATAATAATTAATCTTACTATTTGTTCTAAAATATTACTTGTAGCATGAGGAACCATATTTTGTTTCCCTGCAAAATATCCTTTTAATACTGCAGAAATAGATACAAAAGGAAGTGTAAGAGCAAATGCCATTAGTATTGGGGATGCAAGTGGTTCTTTTAATAAATTTGTAGCAATAAAGTCCTTAGTTAAGAAAATTATTAATATAAGTAAAAAGTTAATTGATAAAATTAAAAAAGTTGCAGATGTTAGTATTCTTATGGAACGTCCTTTATTTTCTGATACTAATTTAGATATTGAAATAGGTATTGCTAAAGTTGAAATTGTAAGCAATAATGAATATGTTGGGGTTGCTATAGTAAATAAACTTATCCCATATTCTCCAATTATTCTTGTATAAACTACTTTTATAATAAATCCGAGCATTTTAGTTAAAAAACCACTTAGAATAAGGATTAAAGTTGATTTTATAAATAAATTCTTTTTCATGTAATACAATTTCTCCTTTATTTAAATGCAATTTTGTTATATAATAAATATATGTTGGAAGGTGGTTATTTTGCCAGATACAATTAATTTTGAAGAATTAGTTCCAAGATTAGAAAAAAGGGAACAATTTGAAACAATAAAAAAAGCATATGAATATGCCTATAATGAACATAAGGGAATGAAACGACTTACTGGAGATGATTTTATAACTCATCCTTTAGAAGTTACAAAAATTCTTATGGATTTAAATGTTGATGATACTACCATTATTGCATCACTTTTACATGAAGTTATCAATAATGGTAATAAAACATATGAAGATTTAGTTAATGATTTTGGAGAAGATATAGCTAAGATTGTTTTAAGTGTGTCTAAAATTAATAAGTTAGAGTTACCTGATAATAATGAATCTAGTGTTATATATTTAAGAAAAATATTAGTTGGACTTGCCCAAGATGTTCGAGTTATGTATATTAAACTTGCTGATAGATTACATAACATGCGTACCAACTGGGCAATTAATCCATCTAAACAAAAGCAAAAAGCTGAAGAAACAATGTCTGTTTTAGTACCAATTGCTCATCGTTTAGGCATTAATTCTATTAAAAGTGAGTTAGAAAACTTATCACTTTATTATTTAAAACCAGATGTTTACAATGATATACTTGAAAAATTAAATGAAACAGTTGATGAATTAAATGATTGTTTAGAAGAAATGAAAGAAAGTATTATAGATATTTTAACCGAAGCTGGTATTAAATTTGAAATAAAAGGTAGAGTTAAAAGCGTTTATAGTATTTATAATAAATTATCTAATGGAAAAGAATGGAATAAAATATATGATATCTTAGCTTTAAGAATATTTGTAGAAGAAGAATCTGATTGTTATCAAGTTATTGGTTTAATACATTCTAGATTTAGACCAATGCCAAAGAGATTTAAAGATTATATAGCAAGTCCAAAAGAAAATATGTATCAAAGTTTGCATACCACTGTTTTTGGGGTTGAAGGACATGTTTTTGAAATTCAAGTAAGAACCTATGAAATGGATGAAATTGCTGAAAAAGGTATTGCAAGTCACTGGTCTTATAAAGAAAAAGGTACTAAAAAGATTCAAAATGTGATGGAACAAAAATTAGAAATGTTTAGAAATGTTATTGAATCAAGTAATAATGATACTGATGCTGATTTTGAAAATGCTGTTAATGCAGATATTTTCAGTGATT
>OIEM01000712.1_pt1 | contig 15647 bp, 14 predicted proteins | sample 1581761 | NCBI WGS metagenome assembly OIEM01 (sample SAMN01760978, study PRJEB22395) | human gut metagenome | reverse complement strand
ATCTGAGTTTGATACATTAGCTGAGTACAAAGAGGAAATCAAAAAGAACCTCACAGAGAAGAAAGAGACAGAAGCTAAGAAGACTAAAGAGGATGAGGCTATCCAGAAGATTATCGACAAGTCAAAGATGGATCTTCCTGAGGCAATGATTGAGACACAGTGTGAGACAATGGTTGAGGAGTTCGCTCAGAGAATCGCACAGAGCGGTCTTACAATGGAGCAGTACTTACAGTTCTCAGGCATGACAGTTGACCAGCTTAAGGATCAGGTTCGTCCTGAGGCTACAACACGTATCCAGAGCAGCCTTGTACTTGAGCAGATTGCCAAGGAGGAAAACATCGAGGTTACTGATGCAGATATCGATGCTGAGGTAGAGAAGATGGCTAAGGCATACGGCATGGAGGCTGATAAGCTTAAAGAGTACATGGGAGATGCTGAGAAGGAGTCTATGAAGAAAGACATTGCTATCACAAAGGCCGTAGATCTTATCATGGACAACGTTAAAGAGCGTGCAAAGGCAAAGAAAAAGGCTGATGCAGAAGAGTCTACAGAAGAATACAAAATACAGAAGCTTGTATTTAATAACAGAAATTCCTGCCAGCTTCGCTACATCAGCATTTCCTCCAATAGCAAGTGCATATCTTCCAATCAATGTTTTCGATAATACAATACCGCAGATAATTACCAGTATCACCATAAAAACAACCTGCGCCGGAATACCGAAGATAAAGCCGCGTCCTAAGAATTCAAATTCCTGAGGCAAATTGTATATAGCTGTTCCTCCAGTGATCAGGCTTGCACTTCCATTTGCCAGATTCATAGTTGCCAGTGTAACGATCATAGATGGTAAATTGAATTTTGTAGTCAATATTCCATTAAATAATCCCAGTAAGGCTCCAAGTAAAAGACCAATAAGAATTGCCACTGGAATTGAAACACCTGATGTCAGCAATTTTGATACAACCATACCGGTTAAACAGGCAACCCCGCCGATAGAAAGATCCAGCTCGCCTGAAATCATAACAAAGGTAACTCCCATTGCCACGATGATCATAACAGCAGACTGCCTTACAATATTCATCAAATTGGCAGCTGCAATAAAAGTACTATTCAAGCATGTAAAAATAATACATAATACTGCGATCACACCCAATAAGCCAATCTGATTTAAAATTCCCTTTGACTTTATCATGAGTTTTTTGTCATTCATTGTGAACCTTCCTTCCTGTCGCGTACTCCATAACTCGTTCTTCCGTGTATTCTTCCTTTAATAATTGTCCGGTCACTCTGCCTTCATACATTATTAAAAGCCGGTCACTCATACCCATTACTTCCGGAAGCTCTGACGAGATCAGAACAATTGCCATTCCCTGCGCAGTAAGCTCATTGATCAGCTTATAAATCTCTGCTTTTGCACCTACGTCAATTCCTCTGGTCGGTTCATCAAGAATTAAAATTTTAGGATTTGTGGATAACCACTTTCCAAGAACTATCTTCTGTTGATTTCCTCCAGATAGATTCTTTGCCTTCTGCTGCCCGCCTGTGGTCTTTACTTTTAGCTTTTGAATATATTCCTCCGACATTTTTGTCAAAAAATTGTCATCAATAATTCCAGCTTTTCTATGCTTATGTACAGTTGGCAAACTCAGGTTTCTAACTAAAGTATCCTCCAGAATCAATCCTTCCTGTTTTCTGTCTTCTGTTACCCATGCCATTCCCAATTTTATGGCATCACGACTACTTTTTATCTGTACTTTTTCCCCCTGAACAAAAATTTCTCCGCTTCCAATTGGCATTTCCCCAAATATCATTCGGACAAGCTCTGTTCTTCCAGCTCCAACTAGGCCAGCAACCCCTAATACTTCGCCTTCTTCCACTTTAAACGACACGTGCTGGGGGATATATGCATTGTTCAGCATTCCTTCTTTTACTCCGGAAATATCTTTCAATTCCAGACACACATCGCCATGACACTTTCGTTCCCTCTGGTAAAAATCCGAATATTCTCTTCCCACCATCAAACGAATTACTTCTTTTTCATTTGTTTCTTCTGTGTTCAGTTCAGCAACTTTTTCTCCATCCTTCAGAACTATGATCTTATCAGCAAGTTCAAAGACCTCTTCCAAACGATGGGATATAAAAATAAAGGATACGCCCTGCTCTTTCAATTTTTTTATGATTGTAAAAAACTTACGGATTTCAGCCTGAGACAAAGATGAAGTAGGCTCGTCCAGAATAATGATCCTGGCATTGTGATTAATTGCCCGTGCTATCTCAAGGAGCTGTCTACCTGCAATTTCAATCTCTGCGACCTTTGTCTCTGGTTGTGCATTCAATCCAACCATTTCCAGCAATTCCAGGCTTCTCTTCCGCATTTCTTTTTTATTTACAAAACCGCGTCTGGAGCTTTCTTCTCCAATAAAAATATTTTCTTCTACATTCATTAATGGAAGAATCTGTAACTCCTGATGAACCATTTTAATTCCAATTTCTTTTGCCTGCTGAATGGTAAAACTGCTATATTCTTTATCACCGTAAGAAATAGTGCCTTCATCAGGTTTAAGACTTCCAGATATAATATTGCAAAGAGTGCTCTTGCCGGCACCATTTTCACCGGCAAGAGCATATACCTTACCAGCTTCGATAGAAAAGCTGATATGATGTATTACTCGCACATTTCCGAAAGATTTTGCAATATTGTCCAATCTGATAATTGTTTTGTCCATATACCTCAAACCTTTCTTTCACGTAAGTATTATTTGTACTCTTCTAATTCATCTTTCTTCGCCTGATCATCTGTCAGATATTCCTCAACGTTGTCTGCTGTTACAAGGATTCCAGGTACTACTACATCACCAGTCTTTTTACCTTCAATTGCAGAGAGAGCAGCATTCATAGCTTCTTCTCCGATTGAATAGGAATCCTGCGCAACAGTTGCTTTATAATAGCGGCCATCCTTCAATGCGTTTAACTGACCTTCTTCGTTATCGATTCCAACTAAAGCAATATCCTCTCTGCCTGCAGAGCTTACAGAAGCAAGTGCTCCAAGTGCAACACCAGCGTTGCTGCCGTAGATAATATCCAGAGTGCCTTCCGGGTTTGCGATCAGAAGGTTATCTGTTAATTTCTGACCTCCTTCAGCTGTACACTCTTCTACCGTTTCTTCTTTAATTGTTACATCCGGATACTCTTTCAAAGCTTCAATGAAACCTTCATTTCTCTGATTCATTGTTTCCAGAGCCGGATAGCTAAGTACAATTACATTACCTTTTACTTCTCCATATTTTTCTTTCAGCATATCAGCAGCATATTCGCCGGCAGTTTTACCCATATCTTTATTTCCACTTCCAACGCGGGCATAAACTTCTGCACCTTCAATGAAAGAGTCATAGTTAATTACAGGTATTCCAGCATCATTTGCTTCTTTAATTGACGGTATCAGTGCCTGTGTGTCTACAGGTCCTACAATAATTGCATCATATTTCTGCAAAATTGCCTGACTCATAAGATCAGCTTCTTTGCTTACATCCAGAGCAGCATCAAACATATCAACCTGTACACCGTTTTCTTCTCCCACTTTCTTAATCTCTGCACCAATGTATACAAAGAAATCAAACTGATTAGCAGCCGAAATATAAGCTACCTTTTTTGCACTTTCTTCTGCATGAACAACTGCTGAATTCATTCCTAATGCTCCTGCCGCCATAGATACGCTCAATACGATAGATGTAATTTTTTTCATTTCTTTTCCTCCTAAACATTTTTCTTAAGTTTATATGCTACACAATACTGTTTTACTTTTACCCCAATATGTAAATTCTACCCTCCTTTTTAATACATGTATTTTGTTTTTTCTTGTCACGACATTACTTGATATGACAAGTTAGTTTTTTAAAAATGGCATAACTCCTATTATGCCATCTTTGCACTAAAATGATTTCCTGCGCTGCAGGTCGTACTTGATAATTCTTCTTTGCTGTATCATGGAAGAAGTTCCACTCATACGCTTCAATAATAATTTCACAGCTTCTTTTCCATATTTGAAAAAATGCTGTTCGAATGTGGTAAGACCAATTGTCGGAAAACTGCTCCAGTTGTAGTTTCCGTAGCTGATCAATTTCAGATCAGCTGGTATATCCTTTCTCAGTTCACTGGCAGCCTTATATGCTGCAAATGCAACAGTATCATTCATTACGATCAGAACATCCAGATAATCATTTTTCTGCAGATATTCTTTTATATCTGTAACGATGTCATATTTTGTTACGCTTTCGTGAAATTCAGATTCTGTATTCCTAAGTAAAAGCTGTCCCTCACGGATAGGAATTCTTGAATCCTCCAGGGCTTTCTTTATACCATTCTTCCTGGCAGAGCACGTAGAAAAATCCTGATTCCAGGATGAATAGAATCCCACATTCTTCATTCCACTCATGATTGCAAGTTGAGTAACACGATATGCACTCTCAAAATCCTCACCTGTAACAATATCAAATTCATTATCCTTCGGTTCTGCATCAAGAAAAACAATAGGAACCTCAAATTTCTTTAATTCATCTACGATCATTGAATCTCCGTAATAAAAGCTGTATATGATTCCATTTGGCCGTATTGTCTTTATGCTTTGCAGGAATTTCTCAATATCCGCTTCATTTCTTGGTTCCATCAGTGTTACCAGCGTGTATTGTGTTTCCCTGAGAGATTTCTGTATGCCAGATAGCATATCAGAAACAATTCCTGCAGCGAACAATTCCGGATAATTAGGTAATATAAGTAAAACCTTATCTACATCTGCGGATACCTCGACTGTTTTTGGCTTTACAAAAGTGCCTATACCTTGCTGTCTGTACAGCACCCCAGTAGTAACCAGCTCATCCAAAGCCTTACGTACTGTAATTCTACTGCTGGCAAAAGCCCGGCACAATTCATTCTCACTAGGGATCTTATCATTCTCCTTATAAAATCCCTGGCTGATCTGTTCTTCAATTTTATTTTTAATTATTTCATATTTTGAAATATTCTCTGACATTTTCTAACCCCAGCTTGGTTATAATTACTTGTTATTACAAGTTTAATTATACACCACATTTTGAAAAAGTCAATTGTAAAATACGAACTTTTTCTGGAAATTCACATTTTCAAAAACTCACGTGTGAACTTCCAGAAATTTTACAACTAAATCCAGCTTATATCCATTCATCAGCATTCTGAATCAAGTCAATGATTTCATCCAACGGACACTTGCTTTCCACATATGCATCATACAACGCCTGTTCCTCTATTTTCACCCTTCACATACTTCTCAATCAAGCACTGGTGTTCCTTACTTTTTTTATCATAGTTGATTCCAACAAGAAGAATATCACCTGTGTAATTCAGGATTGAAGAAGGATACTTTTTTGTCTTAATTTGTGTTAATGCAGTCTGCGCATTCTGGTTCCACTTCAATTCCACAAGCAATGCCGGATAATCATTTTTGTACTCTGGCTTTGGGATAAATACAAAGTCAGCAAATCCCCGTCCTGTAGGAAATTCACGGATTGGCTTAAAATAGTATTGCATTGCGCTTAAGTAGGCAATTGTAAGCACACTGCTCAAGGAATTCTCATTATTATACTGAATTACTGACACATGCTCGTTATGGATTTTTTCAATCTCTTCTGCAACCGCCACACCATCCATATCCAATGTAGCATCCAGCAGATTTTCCGAATTCAGCTGCAATATCAGCATTTCATTCCACTTTTTACTCTCAACAGCAGTCGTCAGTTCCTGCCGTATCTCCTCATTTGGTACAAAAGCAGTCTTCCTGTTCTCATTATAACCAAGGTATCCTAAATGGATCATATAAGTCAATACATCATCTTTACTTTTAATATCTTCCGTATCATTTTGAAAAGCTGCCACATTCACCTTGACTTCGGCTCCGGAAAGCATCTCAATAACAGCTGTTTTCAGCCCATCATAGTTCATGTTAATCAAAGGCACAATCACATCATAGGATGCTGTTTCTGACCAGTAACTCCTGAATTCCCCCCTTAGCATTACGCTGACAACGGCTCTGGGATTATAAACCTGGTAATCCTTCAGAAGATAGCCATCGTACCATCGCTTCACTTCAGCAAAGTCCTGCTGATATTTTTCTGACAGCTTTTTCACTTCAGCTTCTGTAAAACCAATATACGGAGCCAGATTGCTTGCGCTCAGCATTGTAAACTCATCAAAATTATTTAATGCCGACTGAGTTTTTTCCTTTTTAATTGGAAGAATGCCAGTAAGATATGCAAGTTGAATATATTTTGTTGGTTCTGTTCCTTTGAACATCGCCCTGAGAAAATTAATATACTCTTCCTGTACCCTTTTATTAACGTCCTTGTCACGAATAAGGACATCCCATTCATCAATGATGACAATAAATTTTTTTCCAGTTGCACCATTAATACGAGACAACACTTCTGGCAAAGATTCCGTCTTCTCTTTCAATACACCTGGATAGTATTCCGCAAGCTCTGCAATCGTCTTTTCCGAAATATAAGAAACCACCCTTTCAGGTCCACCAGCTGGCTCTATACACCATTGGATATCAAGATGTATTACATCATACTGGTTCAAGTGCTTCTTAAAATCTGCACTTTTACTAATTTCCAATCCGGCGAACATTTCTTCTGAATTACAGCCTCTGCTGTAATAAGCTGTAAGCATATTCGCTGTAATAGATTTTCCAAACCTTCTCGGACGGCTATTGCAAATATAGGCCTGCAATGTATTCAAAACTTTATTCGTATACTTAATAAGTCCGCTTTTATCAACATATATCTCGGAATTCAATGCTACCTGAAAAGCCAAATTATCTGGATTCACTAATATTCCCATCACACACACTCCCTATATAAAAAAGCTTCCACAGTATCACTATTTTCTACCAATAATGATATCATGAAAACTTTTGGGTCTCAATAATTTTGTGAAAAACAACGTTTACAAATCAATTGTCCATTTCTTACTTGTAAAGGTCTTCCAGCGTTATCAGCCGAACTTCACCTCGCTCTTGTGCCTGAAGAAGTCCATCTGTGAATCCGCCTTTCGAGAAGATATAGTAGTGATAGTTGTTGCCCTTTCCAAAAACTGAGGCATAATCCCGAATCAAATCGAGTTCATCCACACCGATTTTCTCATTCCGGTATTTGCATGAACCGATGATATAGTCTTTGCCCTCAACAGGAGTTCCGACGATATCAATCTGTATCTGCTTTTTCTTCTTCGGGTCTGTCCCCCACCACTGGCCGATTTCACTCAGATCAATAGGAAGGCTATCCGAATAATAGAGCAGGTAATCCTGACACATCTTCTCATAAATTAGACCCATGTAATCAGGAAGATACTGCTTTACAGCGTGTGGATAGGTCTTTGCAATTCTGCCAGAATCAATGGCACTCATATTGATTGGCACAAACCGATACCAGAAACGGAAGAAGTTATCAGACAGCAGATAGATGGTTTTCTTACCCGGTTTTTCTGTAATCGGTATTTCTTTCTTCGCAATGCCAAGGTCGATCAGCGTTTTCAGGTACTTCGATACGACCGAGTTTTCCTCGCCGACCTTCATCTTGATATCGTTCATTCGGGAAGCACCTTCTGCAATCGCTTTAATGATTGCATTATAAATGGCCGGCTCCCGGAGTTCCTGCTTCAGTAAGTTCCCCGGTTCCTCATACAGATAGCTGGAGCGGTCAAAGAAATTATCCAACAGAGCTTCATCCACACTATCTCGCACATCCAACTTATTGATATAGTGGGGAACTCCTCCCGTGATCCCATAAATCAGGGAATTGTCTTCTGCAGACAGATTTGGGTGGAACACAGCGGTTTCTTTATAGTCTAGCGGCTCAATCTTAAACTGGCCAGTACGTCTGCCATACAACGGACTTTCCTTCCCAAGCACCTGACTCTCCATGAAGCTCATAGAGGAGCCGCAAAGAATCAGGTACATCTTGGACTCTGTCCATTTGTGGTCGATGATGTGCTGCAGCATCGCTGAAATAGCTGGTTTTGCTTTTGCAAGATAAGGATACTCATCAATGACAAAGACAATCCTCTTTTCCTTTGAAAGTGCTGTCAGCTCATCCAATCTTTTTTCGATATATCGTCTATTTTCCTACATATCTTTATCCAGACAGGTTCACTCAACAAAATCAGTTACATCTTTCACTACTTTTCACTGGCGTATATTTATGCAAAAATGCTTATATTTGTATGTATATTCAACTCCACCATAGACCATCAGACCTCAACTGATTTTGTTGAGTAGACATTTCTGCACTCAAATTTGTTCGGAGAAGTTGCTCGACGGTGGCGTATAAAGCTCACTTATTGCCATATGTCGCTACATACCCACTTTTCCGGGCATAAAAAAGAAGCCGCCGATTATTGACTAATCGACGACCTCAAAGTACATCAGAGCGTAAAATATTCACTTTTTTTCCTTATAAGTGATTAAGCTCACTTATTTCAGTTTGTAATGATTTTCAGTGATTATAATCACTTATTTTTACCAAATGATAGCATCACCCAAAACTCCGGGTGGCGTAAAAAGCTCACTTTTTCTAAGTGAACAAAATCACTTATTTCCAATAGCCATAAGTGAGCTTAATCACTTATTTTTTACGTTCATAGGTGCAAAAGTGATTTTATTTACTTGTTGAGTAGACTTGTCTGTATAGCTCCTGCCCACCCGGTCACCTTCCACCTTGCTGCCTTGCAAGCATCCTGGATTCTGACCCGATTGGCTGCCTTTTGCCGACTTCGCCACACACCCCTCACAGCGCCCCACTGTCGCGTTTAATTGGCGAGGCCGAGGAACTTTCCGCAGCGGACAATTCTTCGCCACACAGGGGCTTTGTGGGGCTTGGATTTTCGTCCAGAGCTTTCCCGTTTTCCACCAAAAACGGAATGTCCAGATCGAAACTCACAAGTTGCTGTCTGGGGACGCTTTTCCCCTCCAGACGATATGTATTGTTCCGGTTCCACCGCATGTCCCGGTAGATCATCCGCACCAACGCCACGCACTTGATCTCGCAGCTGTTGCTCACAGTCAGCTTCGGTGTCTTATGAGCTCCTGCATCCTCAGCCGTACAGTTCTGCACAACTACCTGTTTTGCCTCTCGGTTGTACAGAAAGCGATAGTGGGTTGGCCAGCCTAATGCTTCCAACGTGCTGCGGAAGATTGTGATCCTTCCATCCTCGACATTAAAAGTCAGACCCAGCATCCGCTGGTTCCATATTCTTTCGTTCACTACTCTCCCCTCCTTAAAAATGGGCGCACTTCCCCCTTGGAATCCTGGTGGCCGTTTTAATCAAGCCCGGTGTCGGGGACGGTCTTACCCGTCAGCATCCCCACTGATACATAGCCATCCATTTGCTTAACTTCAGATTCTTTCAGATGTTCTTCTACAGGTACGCCAAAAGTACCTGCAATATCATCTGGGTAAAATCCCTTTCTGGTATTTGCAGGCTTTGTCTCTTGCGCATTTTTCTGGTCTGTTTCATTTTTTCGCTTCTGGCCTTCATGGAAGATCTCCGGCACAAGCAGGTCAAAAACATACAGAGTTTCCCCTTCAAATGAAATTCTGTATCCAAGCATCTTATACCGGCATTCGGTATCCCAGCCCATTTCCTTATACACCAGTTCTGAAAAAGGCTTGCAGGTCATCTTCCGGCTTTTACGTTTATCTGGCTTGGCGATGCACCAGCGCAGAGCGTCCTTGTCGTTTTCATCACAGCCGCGTACAACAATACGCTTCAAATCACTGTTGAACATGACGTGTACATAAACCACATCTTCCAGCCCGGTGATGCAGGCCGTGTTAAATGTGATGCTGTCCTTGCGGATCACGATCGCGGGGTCACGGAGATGTGCAAACAGCTCCTTCCGCACGACCTGGTATCCATCATAGGAAAATGTACTTTCTAATTCTTCCGCTCTTGCGTCTCTATCATTTTCTGCCTGCTCTTCCGGTGGCATGGCGTTCGTATTTTCATTCATCTGTGTCAGTCCATCCTTCCATTATTTTTTCCGCTTCATGGAGCAGAGCATTCAGGCCATCTGCGGTAAAAGTATTCATTTCTTCTATCTCTGCTGCCGGCCGGAGCACATCCCAGTTTCCTGCATAATGTTCCAGCTGCAAAATGCCAACCTGTGCAATACTTGTGATCGGTTTTCCAAAAGTACCTGCCCATTCTGGCGGGAAGATATAGATCGTCTGCTTGACGGTTTTTCCCTCTTCATCCTGTTCCTTGGATGGCAGGACAATTTCTTCCACCTTAACCATTTCCGGCTCATCCAGTTCAAACAGCATCAGCTTGTCATCGTTCTGTCCCACGAGCTGCCCACGGAAACGGTATTTCAAACCTTCTTCCCATTCCATCATGTCAAAAAGGGCTTTTGCCAGACCGCGGCATCCGAGTGTACTGGCGCACCAGCGTCCCTCTTTCAGTCTGCCCCAGCGGATTGCGTTCGGATTATCCTTTTCGCATGGGCGAATGGCAATGCAGCGGTCAACCGAATTCAGGAGCAGTTCTACATACTCCACATCTTCAAACTTTTTCAGGCAGGCTGTATTAAAACGCAACTTGCCATTGGAGATCGTCATAGCCGGATTCTGTAAAGTAGCAAAATACTGTGCCCGCACAACTTCATATCCGCTGAGGTCTAAACGGTTCATGACTTCTACCGTATCCTGCTGTTTTTCCCGCATGACGCTTTCAGATGCTTCCCGGTATTCTTCTGCCGAAAAGCCGGTCCAGTCCTTATCAAAAGGCACATATCCGCGTAAGATTCCATCATCCACCACACTCAGGACTGGCAGTGGGCGATTTTTCTTTGTATAACTTCGGGATGCCCGCAGATGATTTGCCGCATTATAGACTTCCCTGGACACGATTGCCTCATGATGATCTCTCTGCCGGTACTGCGTCCGGTCGTTATTGTTTTTCTTTGATTTATGCGTCAGGAAATTCGGTGTGAAGGTCTTCCTTGCCAATACATCCCCACAATGGCGTTCATTAGCAATGACACCTGCAAGAGTGCCGGGATTCCACTCCGTATTCCCCAGTTTTGTCTTCCGGCCATATTCTGTCAGGAGTTCTGCAATCTCGGTGAATGAAAATCCATTCAGGTACAGATAGTAAATCACCTTTACCGTCTGTGCTTCGTCCTGATTCACCACAAGGCTGCCATCCTCGTCCTGGTCATATCCGAGCAGGGCCGGCGTAAGGAACAGTCCACGGCTGAACCTGCGGTCAATGGACCAGTTCATAATGATAGACTTGGAATGAGATTCTTCCTCTGCCACGGATGCCAAAATCGTCAGGATCATGCGCCCGTTACTGTCCAGTGTGTAGATGTTGTCCGCTTCAAATTTTACACCCACGGGCGGGTCAAGATTTTTCAGTGTTTCAATGACGGAAAGGCAGTCTACAATGTTTCTGGCGAATCGGGCGATGGACTTTGTGAGGATCAGGTCAATCTTTCCGGCCTTACAGTCCTCGATCAGCTGTTGCATTCCTTTACGATGCTCCAATGATGTACCGCTGATGCCTTCATCATCATAGATTCCAACGAATTCCCATCCCGGCTGTGCCTTGATATAATCCGTGTAATAATTTTTCTGAAGTTCATACGAAGAAGTCTGTTCATCATTATCAGTGGAAACACGGACATATGCGGCAACACGACGGATAGAGGTGCTTTCTCCAAGCCCCTCCACAGTTTTTGCCGGGATAACTTCCAACTCAGAAGTATCCACGCCTTTATATCTGTCTCTGATTCTCTGCTTGCGGTCTGCCGCCTCTGCTCCACTGCTTATCATTTGCTTCCTCTCATTCCTCCGGCTTCATGCTCCAGTACCACTGTCGCATCTTCCGATAACTCCGGATGCCGAGTTCTTTCTTTGTATTTTCTGCTGTCCTGCGGCTGATACCTTCATCGCTCATCCGCATATAGATTTCTCTGGATCTCATGTCACCCCCGGAAAGCAGCTTCTTGATCAGATACGCCGCCTTCTCAGATTTTGACTCAAAAACTGGTGTTTCCGGCTCCGCTGATGGATCTGGCTTAATTTCACACTCCAGCCATTTGAAGCCCTGCTCCGCTGTTATCGAGAATTTGATTTCACCATCTGACGGAGCCAGACTGTTTTTTATCTGCCGCACAATGCGGATATCTGACTTTTCCGCATCCCGTTCTACTTGTAGAACGCTCCGGGCAGCGGCAACAACATCGATGCTGCCAAGGCTCCGGTAAAGACCCTTTGTTCCCTCTTTTTTATTAAGGTGTCCGATCAGCACAATGGCACAGTCATACATAGATGCCCACATGCCAAGACGCTGCATCAGCCTTCTGGCTCTTCCTGCAATCTGGAGGTCGGAATCACTTCCAAGATATGCCTGGATCGGATCGATAACTACCAGCCGCGGCCGGAATTCTATAATAGCCTGCCGGATGCGCTCATCATCCAGTGTCAAGCCACTGTATGTTTCTTCATTTATGAAGGCCACATTTCTGCAATCTGCCCCACATTTTTCAAGCCGAGGCTTAATGGTATCTGAAATGCCATCTTCTGAGCACTGGTAAATAGCCCTTTGCGGCATTCCGATGGTTTTACCATCTGGCAAGGTTCCTCCCTTAGACAGCTCGGCTATCAGGTGCATCATCATTGTGGATTTGCCATCACCGGGGTCACCTTGCAGCAATGTGATCTTTCCAACTGCTATGAATGGATACCACAGCCAACGAACAGAAGTCGCCTGTACATCACTGTATAATGTAAGAATTCCTTTTTCTTCTTTGTTCGTCATCATCGTCCCTTTCTGTGTGCAGTCTTTTCTACATTTATATTATAGAGTATGTGTGGTGTTTTGACTGCCACCCATCAGGTGGCACATCATCGTTTTTGCCACCCAACAGGTGGCAAAACAGCCTTAGACCACATAACAGATAGAGGTGTAGACCTTTGCGGCCTTAGAATTCCTGTAATCAAGTTGCTATGTATTTTTCTCTGCGGGATAATCGTAACAGCCTTATGCGGGTACACATAAGGAGGAACATACATGGCATTAGATTATACTGCACTTGGAAAGCGTATCAGCACTTTCCGTAACGCATCCGGATTAACTCAGGAACAATTTTGCGAAAAATTGAATGTATCTCGCAAACACATCAGTCAGATTGAAGCGGCAATCAGCCGCCCCAGCCTTGAAACTCTGGTCGACATTGCTAATATTCTTAACATCTCAGCAGATGATCTTCTTGTAGACAGTTTGGCGCACTCCGCGTCCACTGCCGATTCCGAGATCCACCGTCTGCTTTTAGACTGTAATGCAATTGAGCAGGAGATTCTCACCCGGATGGTAAAGGAGATGAAAGCAATTTTATACGGCTTAGGAGTTTGATTTTATAACTTGTTGATCATATAACAAAAAAGCCCGCATAAGCCACAACTGCACTTTGGAACACACCGAAGTGCTGTCTGTGGTTTATGCGGGTAAGGACAAAAAAAGAAGCCCACCAGCGGACCATGTAGGAATCTACACAGTGCGCCAGTGGGCTGGTATGTTTTATACTGCTTCTGCTGGAATTTGGTTCATCTTCTCTTTAAATTCTTCCACAGTCATGTTCAAGTCCTCAGCAGCTTCTTCAAGGGTAATCTTGCCCTTTTTATAATACTTTACTGTCGTTCTAAGGTCGCCAATGTCGATGCCCTCAAGAATACTCTCATTTCTTAAATCTTCCATCTGCTTGCACACTTCGCTCACTCTTTCAGTTTTTTAGACATCTGGTTTTCTCTGCCATCAATGGAAAAAGCATATCAATAGTTACACACTGCACCGGTAGGCGATGAGTTTCAATTATGCACTTCTTCTCTCATCTAGTTCTTTTACCTCATCAACTGTGAGTTTCGTAGCTTGCGCTATTTCCTCATAAGTTAGCTTTCCAATCAACAGCAAGCTACGGGCTGTTTCCAGAGAGTTTTCTCTTGCAGCTTCATTTCTCATGTCTTCCATAACCTTGCACATAACCGCCACTCCTTTCTCATCTTCTTTGAAGTACTGTACTCGATTAGCTAATACTTCATAATACATATCTTTTGCACTTGTACAAGAAAAGTCATGCATCAGTTTTCCAAGTGCCGTTTCATTTTTGATTTGAGAGTTCACATATATAATATGCGATTCGTCACCAAATGATTCTCCTGTTTCTTTAATCATACGGTCAATATGATATATCGGAAGTCCTCTTTTAAGAACATCATTCTCTGTGATGAAAATCACATAAGTTTCATTCAGGTATTCATACTGCTCGCCTGGTTCAGTAACATTCGCATCGATTATACCGCTGTTATACCTAGCTCGCTTAACACCAGCACCTTTATCATTTCGCTGAATTTCAATATTGTATACACGGTTTTCCCTATCCACTGCAAGAATATCCAACCGCACAGATTTTCCCTGTAAATTTTTAACGCTATACTGGCTATTGGATTTTTTCACTTTCAGATCGTCTCGATTCAGAATAATCTGCAACAAAAATTCTGCACACTTTATATCTTCAAAGACTTTGCTCATGAAATCATCATCCAAAAGCCTAAAACCTCGCAATCTTTGAAGATCTTCTTCATGCTTTCGCTCGAAATCCAAATCTCTACACTTATTCATCGGATATCACCCTCTTTCAGGTTGTGAAGAATAAATCTCCCCATCAATATCTTACCATCAAAACACGCTTATTTCAAGCGGTCATGCTCTTCTAAAAAAAAAATAAACAACCCTATCCAATACCTTGGAAATGATTACCTGTAAATTTTTCCATTAATATTCACGCCGACGCAAACTCCTATATACATCCTCGATAAAACTCATGAACTCCACGCTGGCACACTTGATCAGACATTTTCCATCCACGGCTTTCAGCTTTTCCTCGCTGCCCGTCTCCACGGTGAGGACGACGCCCTCGGTGCGCTTGTTGGCGCGGCCGAAGGGCAGCTGCACCCGCTGGCCGGGCTGCAGGGTCATCCCCTCGGGGATTTTATAGGAATAGGGCTTGTCAATGGCATAGGTCGCGGCGGAAACCGCGATTTTCGCAATCATCCCTCACCCCATCCTTTCCGGCTGCTTTTCCGGAGGACGTTCGCGTCCCCCGGAAAAGCATCATTTCATATACTCTTCCTTCACGGTGGCGGAAAGCTCGCCGTCCGCCACTTCCTCAATGGCCATGGTCACGGGCTTTTCCGGCAGGTCTTCCTGAAACGCCTCGGCCTCAGCGGCGATCTGACGGGCGCGGTGCGCCACCAGATTCACCAGCAGATAACGGCTGTCCACTTTCTTCAGCAAATCAGCAACAGGGGGGTATAGCATAATTTCGTTCCTCCAATAAAGTAGCAATATATTCAGTCAGCCAGATTGGCAATGATTGTCAGGATTTCTTCGGCGCAGCGCTTCGCGTCGTCGTTAACAACGGTGTAATCGTACCAGCTTCGCTGCTCCATTTCCCATGACGCCCGTTCCAGACGCATTTTGATCTGTTCCTCCGAGGTATCGCCCCGGCTGCGCAGACGGCGCTCCAGCTCCTCCCGGGACGGCGGCATGATGAAGAT
>OIEM01000702.1_pt1 | contig 15839 bp, 11 predicted proteins | sample 1581761 | NCBI WGS metagenome assembly OIEM01 (sample SAMN01760978, study PRJEB22395) | human gut metagenome | reverse complement strand
ATGTCAGAGAATCCGTTTCTATATATAAGTCGTAAATCATTCGGACAATGTCCGCTTCTTCTGGTATCAGCTTCAGCTTACAGGCTTTCTTGGATTTACCATCAATGGTAACGCTCTTTACTGCTTCAGATGCATAACCGGTAGGGGTAGTGCCACCAAGCCAGCGTCCTGTCTTTGCCAGTTCATGCATATTATCACGGATACGCTCCGCAATAGTTTCACGTTCAAGCTGAGCGAAAACGGCGGCAATATTCATCATAGCCCTGCCCATTGGCGTGGAGGTGTCGAACTGTTCCTTTATGCATATAAACGCGGTATTCATGCCGTTAAGCTCTTCGATGAGCGTTGCGAAATCTCCGACATTCCTGCTGATACGGTCAAGCCGGTAGACCACGATATAGCCGAATGGCTGTTTCCGTGCACTCTGCATCATCATCCGGAACTGCGGACGGTCAAGGTTTTTCGCAGAGAATCCCTCGTCCTCGTACACCAGAATTTCGCTGTCCTTTGCATCAGGGATATTCCGCTGAATGTACTCCCGGCAGAGTACTACCTGGTTTTCGATACTCTCGCCCTTGCCGGTGAATTTTGATTTTCGGGAATATATTGCGATCTTCATGAGCGGCTCCTTTCTTTGGTTCTACTTACTATTATAGTGTGCGAAAACTATATCGTCAAGATTTTATGGAGAGTATCTGACAGAAAATTATAATGTTGTACCGAAAAGTTCCGGGTAATCATCAGCAGAAAAGTTTGATAGCGATACACGTATGATATGACTGAGATAGTCCCTTGCAGAAGCGATGGTAGTTCCCTCATAATTGCATATCAGTGCTTCACCAGTATGTAAAGAAGCAAGCTCATCGTTTACTGCCTTTTTGTTCTCCTGATTAAGCTGCAACAGATTGTTGATGAATTTTGAATCCGTCGTATTAAAAATGATTTTGGTATCGCATTGACTTATCACGTTCGGAACTTTCGCTCCGTTTTCATACGACATAAACTGAGATGCAAGGAAACATCCCTGATTGCTTTATTGATGTCATACTCCTCACGGAGAATCTGACTTTCATTCTGGTGATGTAGTGTTCCATCCTGGTCAAAGTAGAACCCCTGGTGTATTTTTTTCGGCATGAACTGCATGCACATATACTTGATATATTCACACAATTCATGCTCGTATTTTTTGTTTATCGCCAACCCGGCTGAACTGAACGCAATGATCACCTTATTGCTTTGCTGGTCTATCAATTCCATCGGAATAGTGAACGTAGTTTCGTTGTTCACTTTGATATTCACCTGTTGCACGCTGTTTTCGTTTTCAATTACGCTTTCTACTATAAAAACACCGTGACCAATTATTTTGATGTGTCAGCTGTTTTGAGGGACTGTTTGTATTGCTCCTGTGTTGTATAAAGTACTTTTTTCTTTGTATTTCGGTGTGATGATTTCAATTGTATTCTCCTGATGATTTACACTTAATCTGGTTCCAGACACGGTAGTGGTATTATGGTCAACTGCAATGGGTCTGGGTATTGTAAAAATCTGCGGTGGCGGAAAAGCAGGTCCACCAGGGTATGGATTTGGATACTGAGTGACTACCGGGGATATTTGCTGAGAATTTAGCATCGAAGGAGAATTGCCAGTAATGCCAGAAAATTGCTGCTGATGGTTCATATTATATTCAATCATTTCTGATTCAGGGGCAGAGCCTATTCGAAATGGAACAAGCCTGTTGTTCTGATCACTCATTTTGAGTTCCTCCAGTTTTAGTAGTCTATAATGAACCTGTATAAATTATATATCTATACATGTATAAAGTCAATACCGAAACGAACAAAATGTCTTACAGGTAAGCCACGTCCGTTGTTTATGAGTACTTAACTATGAAGAAATTGTGAATATAGTAATTCATTTACCGATAATCCATGTTCTATTAAGATACATATTTTGTATTATATCCCTATAATAATAAATCACATTTTGTAAAAAACCAAAAAACTATCTTAAAAAAATGAACTTTTTCGGAAAAACAAATATCGATATAAAATTTTAATGCTTTTATTGCAATATTCTTATATAATCTTCGTGCGCTTCTTTTTTGAAAAGTGAATTTGTGATGACATGATAATATGTAAATCCTGCAAAAAAGACAATGCTTAGACGCCTGTTTTGATCTGAAATACATATTGTACCTTCAAAAATTTCACTTACTCACCTGTGTTATAATACACATATGATGATTTTGAGGTGGTGTGTAAATGTGGATAAAAATGGATATTGGCATACTAGATAATCTGTCCGTTGGTGAGAATAGGCACGCTTTAAACAAATGTAGTGAAAAAATACGTTTCTCGTTACATGGAAATAAAAAGAAAATAAGGAGATGTTTCCATGGGAAGAAAAACTCAGAATATAAAGGTCATTGTACACGGATTGGAGGATTATGCCGTGCGTGAAAATGTACAGCAGGCAGTCGATGCGCAGTATATGAAAATTATAGTTGACAGATTGAGTGCGAGTGGACTTACATACGATGAACAAAAAGCGGCGCTGAAAAAACTACTGGCCAGGAAGTAAGCGAAACGAATGATTTAAAACGCTTTGGTATGCCTGATGTCCCTGGAATCATGCTAGGGACATTACCACTGATCAATAACACTGGTCAGTGTATACCATCTTTTTCTCTTGACACAGGATGTAATAATCTACCTTTTGGCTTACATATTATAGCAACATAGAGGGAGATGAGACCATGGGTAGAAAATCACAGTACATAAATATCATCATACACCCGCCGGAAGACCAGCAATCAATAGACGAAATCCAGGAGGCAACTAATGACCTTTACGCTTACATAATTGAGAAGAAGCTATCAAGGTGCGACCTTACTCCTGAAGAGAGGGAGTACGTGGTAAGAACTGTCTTGGGGTCTTTGGCTGTTCATAATTCCGGGTAGGCGTTATGCCCTGATTCCGTTCGTGGAATCAGGGCATTTATTTTTTGAAAATTATAAATTACAAAGTGACCAACAGCACCATAATCTCGAATGAGATAATAAATTAATGGAGGATTTAAAAATGGACGACGTGAATGTAATATCCATTCCTTGCTTTTATGGTTATTGTTTAGAGGAACAGAACCCAATCCATATGCTTGTTTACGAAAAGGAAATTGGAGGAAGAAAGTACTACTATAAGGATCCGGGATTGACAAAGGAAATCAGACTACTGCCTGACACTCCTATGATCTATTGTGACCCAAGCCAGATTTACGGTTACATGAGAATGACCAATAACACAGTTATAGGACGACCGTTTGTGAAAAAGCCGTTTAAAACAGACCAGTATACGCCTACCCCGAACGACTATGCAATGTATGTTGCAAGTGTTGAACCGTTAAGAAAATATAAGGGAGTTATGTATTATTATGAAAACGGATACTATTCTCCGATAGATGATGACAGACTGGGACATCTGGTACTTAAGCATTTTAAAGAGGATATGATGAAGCAGCGTTCATCAAGGTATCTTGATGAGGTCATATTATCAATAAAACCTATCTGGGAGTGCTATGTGCAGCAGCTGCCGGAATATCCGCATCTGATACCTTTCTCGAATGGTATACTGGACTTTAACACAGGGGTATTCTATCCGCCGGATCCGTCAAAGTTTATCCGCTGGAAGATAGATGTTGATTTTGATGGGCGCAACTGGAATTGCCCGGTTTTTATGACATTCCTTAATGTGGTGACTAACGGAAACGGTGCTTTACGATTAAGGTTACTAGAGATTATTGGGTATATTTTATCGGGAGATAACAATGCTAAGAAGTTTTTCTTATTTGCAGGTGTGGGAAACTCTGGAAAATCCCTGCTGATAAACCTGATCAATTCACTCTATCCAAGGGAATGTGTGTATTGTTCCACAATGAACTCACTGGGAGATAAATTCCAGGGATACATGAGCGGTACACAGTTGTGTACTTTTGCTGATATGCCAGATGAAGTATTATCCAGTGAAGCGGTAGGAAATATAAAGGCTCTGACCGGTGGGGATATGATGCCAGCCTGGAAAAAATATCAGGGATACGATGTGCTTGAGAAGACAACGCGGCTTTTGTTTGCCACAAATCACCCGGTAATGTTGTCTGGTAGTGATGACGCATTCTGGGACAGAAGTTGTATAGTCCCTTTTATGGTGGCGATTCCACCTCAGCTTAGGGATCCTTATCTATATGATAGGCTTATGTATGAACGAACTGCGATCGTCAATAATGCACTTTGCGCTTATAACAATTTGTTGTTGAGAAGTAACGGGAGGGTTGTTCAGTTTTCAGGTGAAGCAGAGGCTCAGGAGCTTTATAGACTGTTCTGTAACAGTCAAAAACTGTTAGACAGTAGTGATTCTGTATACAGGAGATTCATTTCTGAGTGCTGTGCTGAAGTGGATGGAGCAAGAGTTCCAACACAGGACCTTTATATTGCATACTGTAAGTTTTGTGAAAACAATAATTTCCGGATGGATTCCTTTATCTCATTCTCTATCAGGATATCAAATTATCTGTCGGATTTTACTAAGACAAAAGTTTCGCTGCAAGGGCAGAAGCTCCATGTGTATGAGGGCCTTGCATTAAGGTGAATGAATAATAGATAGTTGATTCGAAAAAATAATATTTATAATGTAATAATGATTAGTAGTTCCAGGTTCCGGGTTGACACAGAAAAGATTCTGTGTTATCCATTAGGTCTTGTTTTTGGTGGGACTTTTTCGGATTTAACCTGGAACCTGGAACTTGTGCTACTGAATTTGGAACAAATGTATTTGGATATTATTCACAGATAACTTGTTCATGGATTAGTTTATCGTTTCGTTACTAAAGTAATAAAGATGGCAATTATGCATCATATATGATACAGTTAAATTTGAACCTATTGACACATGATGTGGTATGTGATATAATGTAAATATAATACATTTTCCCTGAAGGCTATTATGACTTTTATTCTGTGTAATGTGAAAGTTAGTATTTTTATTCTTTCTGTTGAACCTCACGGTTGTTTTCACTGTTTATATCATCTAGAATTTAGAGCACTTGAAACGGATTGGATAACGGTGAAGAGTAAGTTGCGCTGCAGAAGTTAATTTGGCTTCCATGCTGAGAAGAGTAGAGGTTCAGTGTAGTCTTTTATAGTTTAAATAGCATCTAAATCGTTGTAAGTATTTGGGTACGGAGGAAAACATGAAAAATCCGGTTTGGTCAGAAGAGGAAGAAATATTATTAGTGGATTGCTATTTCAGAATAACAGCGTGCGGCATAAAGGTCAATGACGCTGACCATGAAATCGCAATGCTGTCATACATACTGCGCCAGCATGCAAAGTCAGTTGGCATGGAGATAGCGCCAACTTTCAGGAACGAAGCTGGAATTGGTATGAAGCTGTGGAATATAAGATTTTTAGATACGAATGGAGCAGAGGGGTTAAGTTCTAGTTCTAAAGTGGAGGTGGATGTGTTTTATAAATTCAAAAATGACTATCATACAATGAGAATGCATGCCTATGATATTCTTACAAAATGGAATAGCGGTATCACTTAATAATGGGATGGCAAACAAGGTGTTGATTTGATAACATAGTTATTTGATAAAAGAATTGCGAGTTCTAAAATCGATTGACTTTTAGTTTGTTTTGTGTTAAAATATACTTTGTATAATGTATAAAAAGCAATTTTTGTTTATGTATCACATGATGAATAAAACAGTATCTTGCTTTTAAAGCATCACTAAATAAAGAAAAGGTCAATTATGTCATGAACAGTTACTTCAATGAGAATACACTAGACGAGCTTATTGACGAGATAAGATACGTTTATCAGTCCGACGATAGACCGTGGATAATAGGGTATAGTGGAGGAAAAGACTCTACAACTGTTGTTGAGCTTGTATACAGTATGTTGCTTAAACTGCCACCTGAGCAGCGGAGCAAAAGGGTATATATAATTTCTTCTGATACGATGATAGAAAATCCGCTGATAAAGGTTTATCTCAGCCGTATGAACAAAATGCTTGGCGAGGCTGCCGAAAGAGATAATGTTCCTATATCATCCTGTATGGTGACTCCCAATCCCAGCAACACATTCTGGGCTAATGTTATTGGCAGAGGATTTCCAACGCCGCGCATGAATGGCTCTTTCCGCTGGTGTACGGACAGACTTAAGATAGCGCCCAGCGCCAATAAAATAAAAGAAATCATGAAGAACGAGGGCAAAGAAGTTGTCGTTCTTTTGGGTGTTCGCAAAGCTGAGAGCATAGCAAGAAAACGCAGGATAGAGGGACGTGAGATTGCAAATCGCCTGTTGAACAGGCATGAGACTATCCAGGACGCCTTTGTGTACAATCCGATTGTTGAATTGACAACCCAGGATGTGTGGGATGTCTTAATGGAACAGAATGGTGGAAAAACTCCGTGGGGTTCTGACAATAACGAGTTAGTTTCTCTGTATGCAGACGCTGACAGTGGAGAATGCCCGTTCGCAGGAATGAGCAACTCTGGTCAAACACAGAGCTGCGGACAGTCACGATTCGGTTGCTGGGTATGTACAGTGGTGAAGGAAGATAAGTCCCTGAACGGTTTTATCAGAACCGGACATCGTGAGCTTATCCCACTAGCCGAGTTCAGAACCTGGATAATGGATATAAGAGATAAAGGCGAATATCGCGAAAGGAAACGTCGGGATGGAAAGGTGTATGAAAATAAGGACGGAAATCTTGGATTCGGTCCATTTACATGGGACGCGCGAAAAATGATCCTTCGTAAGCTGTTCGAAACGCAAAAGGCGATGAATTACCAACTGATAACCATTGAGGAGCTTAAGGCGATAGACGAGATTTGGGACGATGAGCTTGATCTTTCCAGAAGGGTTTTGGTCGATTTATATTATGAACTGACCGGGGAACGCCTTCCGTGGGATGCCTATAAAGAGCCGTTGGTTGACTCTCAGACTGTTGAACAGCTTGAGACTATGTGTGAGGAAAACAATGTGCCGTTTGAACTTGTTAGAAATATGATATTGTCTGCATATAGAAACAAGAACTATTCAAATCCCCGTATCCTGCGAAAGGATATGGAGAAATTGCTTAGTCAGGAATGGTTACACTACGATATACTTAGGGAGATAGAAAATGCAGATAACGAAACTGATTCTTGAGAACTTCAGTTCTTACGAGAATCGTTATGAAATAGATCTCACGACAGATGAATCCAAACCGATAATTCTTATCGGTGGACAGAACGGGGCAGGAAAGACCTCGCTTTTTACTGCGATAAAACTCGGTTTATATGGTCCTTTAGCATTTGGGTATTCTGGAGTAAACACCTATTATTTCAAAAAGATAAAGACGTTGATAAATTCTTCTGCGTTTCAGAACAGTACGCTTGTATCTGGGATAACTGTGGAATTTTTTGTGATAAACGGCTGCGATAAAACAGATTATTCAATAAGCCGGTACTGGCATACAGCCGATGAAAAAATCGTAGAAGATTACAGGGTGATAAAGGACGGAACAGAGCTTGATGAGTCGGATAAGTATTACTTTGAAAACTACCTTCATACGATAATTCCGCCGGAGCTGTTTGATTTTTTCCTGTTTGATGGTGAGGAGATAGGAAATGTTTTTTCCGGTGAGAATTACAATAAATATGTCAAGAGCGCTATGCTCACTCTTTGCGGAATTGATGTGTTTGCAGTGGTACAGAATTTCTGCCGATCATATATCGGTAAAACTAACGATGATGACAGTTCTGAAAAAGCACAGGCTTATGAGGAACTTTTGGATAGAATCGACAAGCTGACTGCACAGCGTGATACTAACGCAGAAAAGTTAGCTGCTCTTCAAGGTGAGGCAGATGAGCTTTCTGTTTCAATAATTCAGAAGGAACAGGAGTTCACAAGGGCAGGAGGTATTTCGCCCGAAGCAACCAAAAGCTTTGAGAAGAAGAAAAATAACCTTGAAAAGCAGCGCGAATCATATTTACAGATTATAAAGAATTTCTTTGAAGATCAAATGCCGTTTTATATGCTCAGAGATTTTTTTGATCCTATAATTAAGCAGATAGATTACGAAGAAAAGCTTGATATTCATGACTATGTTAAATACAGGGTTACTCCCGAGTTCATTCAGGAAATTCTCTCGGAATATACCATTGATTCCAAAGGAGCGTCCAAAGCGGTATTTGAAGAACTACTCAGAAAGATACATCCTGGCGATGGCATTTCTGACGATACACTTTTAGGCTTGTCAAGGGATGAGACCGGAAGAATAGAAAGCCTTATTGATTCTGTTTGCGAAGTTTCAGCTCAGGATATTCTTAAAAGTCTGAAGAAAAAGAACGAGTTATCACAGAAGTGCGTCAATATTTCTAAACAGCTGCGTGAGTCTCTGAGCGAAGAGGACGCTGAGCGTTTTAGAACAGAAATAGATAATTCAAAAGCTCGGCTGGAATCAATACTTTTCAAGATAGATACCATATCTCAGGCACAGGCTGCAATCACTCTGCAAATCAATATGATGGAAACAGAACGCGATAAGCAGTACCAGGCAATCAGAGAAAGCGCACAGAACAAGCATGTCTTTGATTTGACCAGCGGTGTTGCACGGATAATGGAATCTGTGATAGCTTCTAAGACAGAAATGCTTAGAGCTTCGCTTGCGGAAAAAACCATCAAAAATCTGCGAAAAATATATCGTAAGAACAACCTTGTTTCTCTGATGACTGTAAATTACGATTTCAAGTTTGACCTTTATCAGGACAAGACATTTACTGTCACGGAATTAAAGTCGCTCCTGAACAACATGGGTCTGAACGAATTTATCAAACAGATCGGCGATACTAGTGTGCAGGCGCTGTATTCGGAGTTTGGCGTAAACAATAATAATGCACTGAAAGATATTATAGAGCGATACAGTGATGGTGAAAAAGAGTATGCTCTTTATAAGAGAGTGGAGCTTAACAGCCTGTCAAAGGGTGAGCGGCAGATATTCATATTGGCATTATATTGGGCGATGATACAGATATCCGGCAGGAAGATTCCGTTTATTATTGATACACCGTATGCACGAATAGACGCAAAACACAGAAAAGAAATTTCTGAGAAATTTTTCCCGAATATCAGTGATCAGGTTGTGATTTTGTCTACCGATGAAGAAATAACGGAGGAATATTACAGAATTATCAAGCCGTATATTGCCAAGGAATACCTGCTAAATAACAACAAGAAAGAAAATCGAACCACGGTTCGCAAAGGCTATTTTTTTAAGGTGGATCAATTATGATATTTAGACTTAAGACCTCGAAACGCACTCAGGAGATATTTGAGGAACTTGAGCGCCGGACAAATTATAAACCGTATACTCTTGTAAAGCATGCTATTGCTTGGTCGTTGCTTGAAAAGACGTCTGTATCGGACTTTCAGTCCGATTCCGAAGGGCTTGATCTGAACAGGCAGACAATAACGGGAGATAACGATGCTTTTTTTAAGGCAGCTATGGAGATAGTCGAGGGAAGGCATCTCGGTGATGACGAGTTTTTCCCACAGTATGTAAAGGCACATATTGATCGGGGAAGTAAGTTGCTGCTTGATATGTATAATCATGCAGGGACGGTTGACAAGTACATTATGCATGTTTTGGGAGAAGGTGATACGGTATGATATATATGGATAATGCGGCTACTTCACCTGTTGATCCGGAAGTGTTGGATGCTATGCTTCCTTACTTAAAAGAGGAATACGGAAACCCGTCAAGCAAGTATTACTGCCAAGCCAATAAAGCAAAGAGCGCCGTAGAAGATGCTCGTGCGTCTGTTGCGAATTTTATCGGGGCAAAGCCTGAGGAAATCATATTTACCGCCGGAGCGACCGAAAGCACGAATTTTGTTATAAAGGGTTATCTTGATTACTCAAAATATTATGGAAATGGAAGAAATCAGGTGATAACAAGCACTGCGGAACATAAAGCCACGCTGAACACCTGTCGCTATCTTAATGGCGATGTCTTTTCAAACGATGATCCGACAACATCGCTTTTTGGTGGCACTAAAAAGGTCGAAAGAGGATATTCCGCCGTTTTCCTTGATACAGACGAATATGGAAGAGCGTTGGAGAAACAGCTTGCCGATTCGCTTTCGGATAATACTGCGCTTGCGTCGTTTATTTATGTAAATAACGAGCTTGGAACGATAAACCCTGTTGAACGATTCGCAAAATTATGTCACGACAACGGTACTATGCTTCATGTGGATGGTACACAGGCGCTGGGAAAGATACCTGTTGATGTGAAAAGTATTGACTGTGATTTTATGTCTGCTTCCGCTCACAAAATATATGGACCTAAGGGCATTGGCTTTGCGTACATCAAGTCTGACAAATACGGCTTGCCGCTGATAACTTCTCTTCTTCACGGTGGAGAACAGGAGAATGGTGTTCGTGCTGGAACTCTTGCGGTACACAACATAGTAGGTTTCGGCAAGGCAGCGGAAATTGCACTAAGGGATCAGGCTGCAAATGAAGCGCTTATTTCCGAGCTGGACGCTTACTTGGTTTCTAGAATCTCCGAGATAAACGATTTGCAGCTTCTGGTTCCTGCCGAACTAAGGGCAAAAGGCATTCTCAGTATTCTGGTTAACAGGACTGATTTTAATAACGAGAGGTTTATCAGAAGAATAAGCGACAGAGTTGCTATTTCCACTGGTTCAGCGTGCAGTGCAGGAAAACCGTCTCATGTCCTTTGTGCAATCGGTCAGAAGGACAATGTAAATAAAATACTAAGGGTGTCTATCAATAAGTATACTACTAAGCAGGATATTGATGAACTTATTGAGTTGTTGAAATAATCGATATAGGAGCAATATTATGGCTTTAATGATGGATCTGAGACCTACAAAATACGAGGGAGAAAAGAAAGTATGGGACTGCATAAAGGACAATCTGCCCGATGAAGTCATCTGCTACTACAACCGTGAGATAAATGGCAACGAGTTTGATTTCTGCCTTCTTCTCGAGGATTTTGGTCTGCTGGTTATCGAGGTCAAGGGCTGGTGTGACTCACATATCATGAAAGTAGAATCTCCAGATAGGATATTTCTTTCAGACGGTAAGATGTACGGCTCGCCTAAGAAACAGGCCAAATCATATCGGACTGCTCTTATTAACAAATTCAATGGGGCATACAATATCAATCCTATGATATTGGATATGGTGTGCTATCCGTTTATGAGTGAAAGCGAATATAATGCCAAAGGTTTGAGAATCGTATCCGAGCCTCATCTTACCCTTTTTAAGGAAGATATCAACAATCCTGACTGCTTCTGTCAGAAAATTGTGAGCTATTTTCAGGGGAGATATGCCGGCGACAAAGATAAAATCGAAGGTTATGTGTACGATACTATCCGTCATTATTTTGAACCTACTTATGCGGTAAAGCCACCTATGCCTACTGCTGTGCCTTATTCTGCTCTTTCCGTTTATACAAAGTCAATTTCTGTGTCCGAAATGAATGATATAATAGAGTCTTATTTTCAGGGGACAAAGCAGATAGTATTTCTGAGCGATTTTTATGATGTTGAACAGATTTCGAAAAAACTTTCCGAGGCTTTTTCAGCCCGGCATATCTGTATAAACGGCGGTGATCTTTCGTTTGACGTTTGCAATACGCCTGTAGAGATAAAGGTTAGGAACAATGGCATATCAATATTTAACTTTGAAGCGAGGTTTGTGGAAAATCTTGACTGCAATGAATCGTTTATTGTTTATAACGGTATTGCTGACGACAAGGAGAACGATGCAATCTGTGAAATAGCTCAGCATACATCTTTTAACTATCAGCAATATTGTGTTGAGCATGCGGATGTAGCAAAAGATATTGAAGTTAGAGCCGGCGCTGGTACTGGAAAGACATATTCAATGGTGTCTAGAATAGCTTATCTATGCCACCCGTCGACAAATGCGGGAATACTGGATATTCCTGAAGAACTCGCTATGCTTACATTTACTGACGACGCAGCCACAAACATGAAAACCAGAATAAAGGGATATTACACAAATCTGTTTATCCTCACCGGAAATATAAAATATCTGGAGTTCGTGAACGCTGTGGAGCGTATGCGTATTTCTACTATACACAGTTTTGCAAAAGATATTATTCAGAAGACATCTATCGCCGTCGGCGTTGGAACGAATTTTGCAACGGTATCGGGCACTTATGAAAGGCAGAAGATATTTGACAGGTTATTCACAAAGTTCCTTGAAAAAGAGAACAGGACTGACCCGTTGTTTTTCGAAGAATGTCCGATAACCATTGATGATTTGAGGAAAAATCTTCTTAAATTTGCAGCAAAGCTGTATGAAAAAGGTTGTGATATAAAGCAGCTTTCGTGTGATGATTTTGGTTCGGATAATGCCACTGTTCCGTTCTTGAAACGCATGATAGAGGACGTTGTCGTTGAAACTGAAAAGGAATACAGCAAACAGTTGCTTGAAGATAACTGCGTTAGCCTTAGCGAATATATGATAAAGCTGAACTTGTGCATTGAATCGGAGGCTTTTAACACAAATCTATTTGGATACAAGTACATTTTTATAGATGAATTTCAGGATACAGATGATGCACAGATAAGTGCTTTTCTTGAAATGCAGAAAAAGCTCGGGTTCAATTTCTTTATCGTTGGAGACCTCAAGCAGAGCATTTACAGGTTCCGTGGAGCGACGATGGATGCCTTTGATAAGATAAACTCTAAATCTGACAATTGGCTTCACTATACGCTTAATTTGAACTATCGAAGTGATGCGCGTCTGCTTGCAAGATATGAGAATATATTTGACAGCTTAGGCAATCAGGACCTACTTCCATATCAGAGGCCAAGAGACGAGCTTATCGGTGTAAAGGAATGGACGGAGTATTCCGAAGAAGAACTGCTTACCAACATAAATTACACATCGGCAGAAATGAAGTCTGGGGAGTTTTACGAAAGGCTGTTTGAGTGCATAGAAATTGCCAAGGAAAAGATACGCGGCAGAATGCATAATGAACATCTGTCTGATAAAGAGCGTACTATCGCCATCCTTGTGCGCAACAATTATCAGATAAGCGATGTGCTGAAAAAGGCAAAGGCAAGGAATATTCTTGTCGAGAGCGATTCCAGCGGTGACTTGTATAAGCTTGATTCGTCACTTGATCTTTGCAAGCTGACTTCGGCATTGTGCAACCCATACAATATCACCTATCTGTACGATCTCATTCAGTCTAACTATGTTTATGCTGACATGAGATTATCAAGCGTTGTCGGTAAAACAGAGAAAGAAAAGTTGGATGTCTTTATTTCCATTCTCGATGATTTCTTTACGCAAACAATGCACAAATCATGGTTGGAACTGGTTAAGTCGGCGCATGATGAGCCTGTGCTGAAAGTACTGCATCTGATATTTGAAAAGACTATGCCATGGAAGAGCTATAATAGAGATACAGACGCTCAGAATTATTACAGGATAAATTATGAGCTCGTTTTTGAGCAGCTTTCAAACGCCAACAAAAAGAATTATCTCACTTTGGATTCTATAAATCAATCCTTGCATATCTGCATTCAGACAGGAACTGAATCGAAGTCACGTGAGCTTGTTTCAGATTTTGATGATGTGAAAGTTGTTTGTCTGACCGTCCACAAATCAAAGGGTCTGGAATACGGCACGGTCATCCTGCCTTTTACAACGGACAAACTTGGAAATAGACGGAAGGGCAGCATTGAGGTCACATTCATCCGCGGAAAGGTCGGCTATTGCCTTACCGGTTCGGATAAGAATGTTCCTGTTGTCAATGAGTATTACCCTTCTGACTCAGAATTACAGGAAACAAGGATGGAAGAAACACGAATCTTATATGTTGCTATGACCCGTGCAATAAACAGCTTTATCTGGTTTAATAACATTGGTTCCTCGGAAGATAACTGGGGACAATTATTAAAGGAGCTTGGTACAAATGGCAATTAAGATCTATACATATGCTGACCCGTATTCAATTGACAGAGAGCCTTATTGGAGAGAAATCGAGAATTGTCCGCATTTCTGCGTATCACAGACAATGGTCAACGGCCTGGAAGATGTCTATTCATCACTTAAGGCTAAGCAGACTCTCACTACAATGCGTATTCTGTTGAATTCTCTTTACAGCGACTGGGAGGATAAAAATACTCGTGTTCGCCAGATCATGGAGATCGATAACGCCATCTATAACCTGACGATATCCGGCGAAAATGCTGACACAATAAGACGTTCACTGGAGTACAATACAACCGCATTAGTGTCTGCTGTCCGCCTTTTCGTAGAGCTTGGCGTGGACGCTGAAAAACTGGTAACTGACGATCTGAATTATGATCAGGAACTCCTTGTACAGATATACAGAGATATTGCGTCCAGGGATAGGAGCGCATTCAGCTTTAACAGAGCAAAAACTAAAGAAGAGATCGTTCAGAGCATTGCTGACGCGCTTATAAAAAAGCACAAGGATTTAGACGTACATTCTTACTCTGAAAATACGATCGTTATTCATGGCATCCATCAATTTTCTGGATCAATGCTGTGCGCAATCGAGGACATAAGCAAATACCTCGACGTTATTCTTCTTTTCAACTATCAGAATCAGTATAAGGCAATATATCAGACTTGGCTAAACATCTATTCTCTGTTTGATCTGGAGATAGGCAAGAGCAATGTTACGGAATTTCACCCTATCTCTCTTATGCGCAACAGTTTTGCATCTAATAAGCTTGCGGACTGTATGGGTGCTTTGACAAACGGCGAATTCCGCTCACCCGGCGAGGCATTTAATAATTTAGAGGTCATCGAATTTGCAAATCTCACCGAGTTTGCTGGTTATTGCACGGTGTTATTTGAGAAGGCTGTCGAGCAGAAAAGAAAAAGCTCTAACAAAAAAGCGCCAACGCTTACATATATGCCGGAGCAGATGTATTCTGCTTCCGGCAAGGTGAATGATATCCTTCGATCATACTTTCCAGAGCAGTTTGGTGAAAGGCATTTTCTTGATTACCCGATAGGTCATTTCTTTGTGTCGGCTGTTAATATGTGGGACAATGAAGCTACGTCTGTAAGGGTACAGGAAATGTCCGATATCAAAGAATGCCTGGGTGCAGGAATACTGAAAGAAAGCCGCCGCGGCTGCCTGATAAACACGTTTAATCTTATTGAGCCGTATATTGCAAAGGAAACCTCGCTCAATGGGATAATCGTTAAACTGAAAAATGACCTTCGCAAGCTTATTATCAACAGCAAAACAAATAATAAGCTTAAAAGAATTTCATATATCAATGTAGATAAAGCCGATTTGAAAGAGCTTACCGACGCGCTAGAAGAGTTGTCTGAAATCATCACATACTTCTTTAGTGACTTTAATAAAGGCACTGACAATTTTCAGCGTTTTTACAATAGAATACACGATTTCATCACAAACCGTATCAAGAGTCAGGACGACTTGGACAACGAGATGAAAGAAATCGTAAAGAACCTGCTTGATCGTCTGTCAAACACAAATCTTCCCGAAACGGGTTCGTTTACCTGCCTAAAGCAGACGCTTTCATACTATCTTAGCCAAGATGACTCTATGGGCAAATCTGCAAACTGGATAGTAAGAGATTTTGAACAGATAGACGGCGATATTCTCAGAAGTAGGCGTCAGAGCGCAGACAGGCTTGATATGTGCTATCATTTCTGCTGCCTCAGCGACAAGGAACTTTCTGCTGTAAGAGATGAGAGGCTTCCGTGGCCGCTGGATAT
>OIEM01000698.1_pt1 | contig 15911 bp, 8 predicted proteins | sample 1581761 | NCBI WGS metagenome assembly OIEM01 (sample SAMN01760978, study PRJEB22395) | human gut metagenome | reverse complement strand
GTCGAAGCCTCCGGTACTCTTCTGACCTGTAACAGAAGTGTCACCGCTTACGGAACAGTTTTGAATACTTGGATTAACATAACCTACAGGAATCAGTTTATCTACACTGATCAGTCCTCCTTTTAAAAGTACCGTCAGCAGATCTCCCACTCCTAGCAGTGGAATCAGGTTCAGAATATCTGTTAAAGTCTTGACCAGCGTTCCTAATCCCTGTGATAGCAAATCATAATGTGTCATACCACTGATATACCCTGCGAAACCACCTGTCCGGTCATTCGCATTGGAAACTCCATGTAAATTTTCCACATGACAGTTTTCAATCTGAATATTTCCTTTTACAACACCGGCAAATCCTCCGGTTGCCAGAGACTGTGGATCCGGTTTAAGTCCGCTTAAGTTTCCAAGTAAAGGCTTCAGCAGAGTTCCTATCAAACTGAAATCCTGTTTGACATTTTTTGTAGTCGTGGAAACCTGCACATCTGAAAGCGTCATATTTTTTACAGTGATCGGATTTTCAGCTATTTTCAAGTATGTGTCATACGGTGTTGTCAAATTTCTGAAAAATCCGATACCATATTCTGCCTGGTTGTCCTGATTGACTGCATTAGCCTGTGAAATGTTGATATGGCTGATGGTTATACTCTGACCTTCAACCATTCCCTTTCGGCCTTCCATGTTTCCCTGATAATTGTCAATAGGATTCCAATCATCATCTTTCCCATTAGAATTTGTCCCCTCTTTGGAAAGATCAATATCACGAAAGATGATGTAATTCGCATCCTTGCTGTATTTATATCCGGAGCCTGCAATATTGGTATTGCTATGTTTTGACGTATCATAAGTAAGTACATAAGTTTTATTCTCATCAACTGTTATACTTTCCGAATCTATATCATCAGTAAAACCACTTTCATCCCCACTGCTTGTAAAAGCTTCTGCATCATCACTTCCTGTCTCAGCTGCTTCCTCGCTATCTGACGGAATCATATCAATCAAATCACTGTCATTTACAGTTTCATCTGCTTCAACGGATGCCGCTTCGGAATCACTGGCAGTACTTTCTGTTGCAGTTACTGTCATATCGGCTGACTCCTGAATCGTACTACTTACATACACATAACACTGTGTAGCCTTTGTACCAGCTATATCCCAAGATGGATTATCCAAATATTCTGTATCATTCAGCTTATGAGCACCGTTTTTATTAGCATACAATTCCTTTCCAGACCAATTATATGTGTCATTAAACTTTACAATATCCGCATCACCCGGATAATACAGTTCTGTCTTGTATTCTGCTGTATCCGCTGCCGGTTTCCAGTCTGTATATCCACTCAGTGCTCCCCCAAGTATTCCCGAATTTTTCTCTCTTGTTTCGTACACTCGCCAGATTGGCTCTGTCACATCCGTATCTGTTCCGATTGCCCGAAGCTGTGTTTCATTTCCGATCAGAATATAATTTTTATCACCAATCTTTTTTACCACCTGACCGAAATAATTTCTTCCTTCATAGTCGGACGGATATGCGCTAGTAATATCCTGAGTTGTCTCCTCTGTCCCAGCCTTATTTGCAAGAAGCTCCGGTGTTTCTGTTGTAAATGAAGAAGCAAGCACATAATTATGTGTTTTGCTGTAAGTAAGATAGGAACCATCTTCCAGTGTAAAAACCTGTCCCATTCCAACTTTTTCAGCAATATAATCCTCGCTCATTACAGCTTCGCTGTCTGAAGATTCCCCTTTCATCAATTCAAGCTGGTATCGGTTATACACATAAATCGTATCAGTCACTGAATCATATACTGTGTTGCCCGTGCGCTCTGATGATGAAGTGATGCTACCTGTAAAATCTGATGGGAAGTTCCAGACATTTTCATTATCTATTGGAATATCATTCATCAAACAATAGGAAGCGTCTGATGCATAGGTAAGTTCTGCACCATCTGCAAGAACCTTATCCCCTTCACCAACATTTCCATCTTTGTCTCCGGAAAACATCTGTGTTCCTGTACCGATTTGCAGAAGTTGCTGGTAATTGTAGATACATATTTTTCCATCTTCATAATCTGGATTTGCTTCTTCCAAAGTATCTGAGGTGTTTTCATCATCGATAATTGTTTCATCTCCATCTGTAAATCCTTGATCTTCAGAATTACCAAATTCCTCTGTTATTTCAGAACTAATATCTGTATTTGGCTCTGATTCTCCTTCAAAAGAATCAGGAATATCACTTTCCGTGATATCAGATATTTCAGATGTATCACTGCTGAAACTATCCTGCTCCGATATATCTGTAATTTCACTATTGGTCTGCACATTCATTCTTTCTGAATCTTCAGCATTCGCAACTACGACTTGCGAAGATAATAATGTAACACACAGAACAACTGCTGTAATTCGTCTTAAAACACTCAATTTCTTGTTCATAAAATCGCCTCAAATCTTCTGTCATGCTTGACTTTTTGTTACTTTTAACCACTCTGGCTGCTTTGCTGCCGCCGTCAAGCACTGGATCAGTTTTTTAGAAAACGCTCCGCATTCACCATTTGAAATCATCCGTATCGCTTCTTCCGGTTCATATTTTCTGCGACAATTCTGATGTAGACACCATCCGTTCTTGTGCTGCTAAGTAACATACAATTCTAATTGCGTAATCTGTCGAATTTTTCAGTTGCATCGTTATCCCTCTAATCTAAACCCTGCGAGGTCTTAGTTTATATCAAAAAAAATATCAAAAATTGATATCTTCATTGTTTTTCGCTGATAATCTTTCTTATCAGGTATCTTATCAGATACAATATTATACGCTATTAAACTTAAAAATATAATGTGCAACGGATGAAAAATTTTTATCGTTTTTTTGTTCAAAGTGTTCCATTTAAGACTAATATGCAAAAAAAACGAACCACACTAACCATGTGATTCGTTATCTTTTATAATAATTTCAATATTTTTAATATTATGAATCTCATCTTTGCCTCTCTGAAAACTCCATAAAAATTCTACATTACTTCAAAAGCTCGAAGTGCTATCAATCCATTTCGAACACTAAGCACTTCTGCTACATTATTAAAATCTATATTCGTTATTTCTATTATTTTCTGCAAACGATATGAGGCAGTTCGATAATGAATAAACATTAATTCAGAAGTCTTTTTTAAGCTTTGGTTGACATTCAGATAACACTCCAATGTATCAACCAGCTCTCCATTTTTCTGAATATCGTACTGGCGAAGTTTATTCAATGACTCCGGTATAAACGCCTGCAACTGATTTATATCTTTCATCTTTTCCATTACATGATAAAAGAATCCTATCTTTGTACTATCTATAACTGACTTATCCTCGTCTCCGATTATTCGTCTAATAACTTTAATATATTTAAGTGCAATTTTAGAAGATTTAAAAGACTCCTTCAATTCATGGTATCCTGTGACAGTTTTACCTATACCAATCAGAAAATCTATTTCAACTCCCTTATTAACTAGAAATTCTTGTATCGTTTGCTGCAGTTTCTCCAGTTTTTTACGAAACTCCAATCCTGTTTCCTGTTCCGTTTCTCTGTGGATATATACAATCTGGTTGGTTTGCGAAAAAATATGTTCCCTCGGTAAATAACGTATAATTTCGTTTTCGACCAATTCTATTTCTTTTATCTGGGCATTGGTAAATTTTTCCATATTCTTCATTGTATCCATACGGAAAGTTACAACCCGATATATCTCTGCATCATTAAGGCCAAGCATACCTGCAACTTCATTTTCTTCATCATTTGACAGAGAACCATTCAGCAAACGATATTCCAAATCTCTTAGATATCGTTTTTCAAGATTCTCTTCCATTACATGTCTGATCAAACTAAATTGTAATGTAATGATAATATTCTCTAATGCGACAAAATCCAATTCCCTTAATGGTTCATTCTGTTCTGAAACAACAAAATACATTTCCTGCCTTTTAAAAATATCGAGTTTTATAATGTATTCAACATACTTAGTATTTTTTCTTTTTTGACACAAATATTGATATCTTGTTATAATTTCAGGCTTATATTCCGTAATATTTTTTTCCATTCTAAAATCCTGTGTTTCCGAATTACTTGGAAAAAAGCAAGTTCCATCTGCGTTATATAAACCGACCGGATTCCCGAGCATGGTACTGATCAAGAAAAGAATTCTCTCTATGGATTCCCTTGAATCTATCACGTTCAGTAAAATATTACTCAAATTATCATGTGTCATCTTAAAATATTTCAGTTTTGCAGTTTCTATATCACATAACTGAAGTACTATATACTTAATAATTTCCCAAAAATACCGATTCTCAGGAATTTCTATCACAGATAAATGATGTTCCTGCGAAAATTCCATTAAAATATCAAACAATCTTTTCAGGTGTTCCGTTCTCTGACAGCACTTTACTATAAATCCACTTATCTGCTTTTTATCAAATTCTTTTAAATGATACAAAAAAGCATCTTCCTCTGTGGCTTCATAGGCTCTCATACTCGTCAGGAGCAGTTCACCCCCCCCCCAGAAATTTTTCCATATCTGCCACTTCAATGATTCGGACTCCTTTAATTTCACGATCAATTCCGGAATCATCACTTATCAGCTGCATTTCCGGGAATTTGTTTGATTCAAGCAAGTCCTTTACTGTATACCCCATTTGTACTCCTTTCCTTTTACAATTGAATTGATTCATCTTTATTTCACCTTATTAGGCTATATCTATTTTAATATATTTGGGGAGTCATTTCTATAATTGTTTTTCGTATTCTCTAGTTTGTTTTTCTTAGCTATTCTGATAACTCATCGGCATCTGGTTTTATAATCTCCGAGACCTTTATGCCCTTTAGTAGATTGTCATAAGTTTGCTGCACATCCAGCAATATTTTATGTACTTTACAATGCTCTGTTGCATTTCTGGAACAAAACCCATCTTCTTCTAAACAACGGTTTAATCTCATAGTTATTTCTGTGGCGGATATAATGTCAAACAAAGAAATATCTTCTGTTTTTTTCGCAAGTGAATACCCACCTTTAATTCCTTCGCAGGCTGTAATTATATTCGCTTCTTTTAATTTTTTTGTTATCTTTGGAATATAACTTTCTGGAATCTTTAATTCATAAGCTAACTCAGATGCAGTGATTACTTCACTACGACAAGCCAGATAATATACAATTCTGATCGCATAATCCGTTGTAATTTTTAATTGCATAATCGCTCCTCTCCAAAACAGGAAAAATCCCGAATTATTATCCTTGCACTTCATCTTTTATCGCCTCAAGTCTAGTAAATTCGGGATATTGTATAACCTTTCCTCTTTATCTCATTATCAGCTTTTTCAGTTCTTCTTATTTATTCCTTTAAAGAATACCAAACCAACCATGCTGACCGCAAGAACAAAAAACATCAAAATCATCAGGCCATGTCTACCTTCTATAGATAGCTCTTTATGATCCGCAATTGCTCCAAATCCGATTACAGAAGGTGCTTCTGCAATTGGGTTTCCATTGACATCTACATACGCTACTCTATCTGTTGAGGCTTCTTCTCCATTCTCGGCAACCGCCAGTAATTCTTCCTCCAGACTCTGTACAGACATTTGTTCCGGTGCATCCAGATCAGTTGTCTGATCTGCGGAATCCTCTATTTCAACCGGATTTTCTGGTTCCACTGGGGTCTCTGTTTCTGTCGGAACCTCTGATTCCGTCGGTTCTTCTGTTTCCACTGGGGTCTCTGTTTCCGGTTCTGTCTCCTGATTTTCAATGTCACTGATAAAGTCCACCGTCTCCTGTGATTCCCTTTCCATTTCCACACCGGCACCAGATGCTTCGGTTACATTTAATGATAAACCACATATAGAAAAAATCAAAATCCAGGAACAAACGATCTTCAAGTATTTTTTCCATATATTATGCCTCATCTTGTGACTCTCCCTTATTTCTTTTCTGGTTTTCATATGTTAAAATGCTTAGGCAAATCAGCGACCCAAACAACAATAAGAAATATCCCATAACAGGACTGTCATCTCCGGTCTTTACGCTATTGGTTTTTCCTGATCCATCTGAATGGGACGGTCTAGATGGTTGTAACGGATTTGAGGGCTGTGTTGGATTTGGTTTCTCTTCTCCCATATAACTGTTTTTAAAAGAGATCGTTTCTATTTTCTCCCCCTTCTCATTAGCTACAATCGTAACAACTTTTAATTGATTTGATTCATTATAGTAAGCCTCAACAGTTACATGGTATTTATTTTGATCATATTTGTAATTATCTTTTTTCTCAGTTGTCTGACAAAGGGTATAGTGATACTGTCCTGCTGTCTTCACATTCAGCGTAATCTCAGTAGCTGCATTCTTTTCCATTGTCCAGGAATACTGCTTATTGCGGCTTCCGGCGGGCATTGGTGCGTCGCTTTGATCGGTTGTCATAATATAAGAAAATTCGTCTGCAACACTTTCCACTTCACTGTCAAAGAGCTGTTTCACCGGAATTTTTACTACAGTACAGTTATCAGATGCAAACACTGATATCTGCATGCTCAGAAAAAGGAGCATAGTCACCAATATAATAGTTACTTTTTTTAAATCAAGGATTTTCATGTTTTTTCTTTCCCTTCTTCTTTAATTTTCTATCTATCAGCAATAGAACGATAATTAGCAAAAGTATCCAGTAGATAACCGGCACCTGAATCATCTTTTCTTTTAATTTATCAATTCCAGTTCCCAGATTCTTGGCTTTCTCTTTTTCCGGATAAACCTGGTCTGTCAGCCTTCCCACTAATACATTTCTTCCATTTGTCATATCAGATGTACATGTAGTCAGCAAAACCAGATGATCATCTTCAGTAATGTTCAACTCTCGTTTATATAAAGCATTGTCTATTATTTCCAGCAGATACGCTTGCTTTGCCTCAGATGTGTCTGGGCACACATTGAAAATCGTTTCATTATAGGCATCTACCTGCATCAATGCATAGAATTCGATTCCATGATCTTTTCCGTCAAAGAAAAGATTTCCATACGGATGCTCATCAAAATATGTCTCATCCGTAAAATTACCGATATCACCAAACATCTTTTCCTTTTCCATGTGGTGACCATAAATAATATTGTTAAAATCTGAAAAGTCTGGCTTATTACCACAATGCAAAAAAATAGCTCCACTTAAAGAATATTTTCCTTCTGCATCTGTATTCATATAAGTATCATCATCATCTGTCTGTAACAGCGGATAATTGATATTGGTATCGTTCACCCGGATCCAGCCAATCACATCCGGATTAATTTTCTGTAATTCTTCAAAAGATTTTGTATGTTTTTCTGTTGGAATATAGGTTTCATAGTTTTTTGCATCTGCCGCCTGATAAACCTGATTGGAATCCCATAACATATAGCATGACAGGAACATTGTCATAAGAACCAGCAACAATGCTATCAGATTTACCATATGATCGATTCCATTCACTATGAACTTTGCTATTTTTTTCATATGAAATATTCCTGCTTTTCTTCTTGATTTAGAAAAAGGGAATGCGGCGGAGCAACGCCGCACACATCCCCTTTCCCAGTTCATTTATAAAATTATTTCTGTAATCTTCTGCGTTTGAAAGCAACGAATCCAAACAGTGCTGCAGCACAAAGAGCAACCATCAGAACGTATGGAAGAGTGTTCATAATAATACCTGTTGTTGGTACATAGTTGTATGTATTTGTTACATCAACTGTATTTTTATTCTGTCCGAGCTTGCCTGAAACAGTAATAGCCTCATTGTACTTACCAGCCTCTTTTTTAGGCTGTGATTGTCCGTTAAATACGCTTTCTGCACTTCCTTTATAGTTTTGTGTTGCAGACTCAACTACACTGATCTGTGTTCCTACCGGCACACCTGTAAATTTCATATTTTTGTTTGCTTTCAGTTTAAATGTATAAATTCCGCCATCGTCGATTGTAATTTTATTTCCATCAGCATCTTTTACACCACCAAGTGTAGATGCATCTGTTCCTGTTGGGAAAGTAAATGTTGCTGTGAAATCGAACTCTTTCTCTGCATCTACTGTTCCACCATTTGCATTGATTGCCTTAGTTACCTTTAAAGAACCATCGGTAGCATAAGTCGGATCTGGGTTTATCGGATCAGTACCGGTGCCGGCTTCCTGTACATAGATGTTAGTAAAGTTAAATCCATTCTTATCCGTATTACTGATGTCTACTTTACCTGTTACTGCTGTTCCCTTATCGTCTTTTGTCTTATTAACGATAATGTTAGAAATCTCAAGTCCATTGTCACCATTTATAACATATACATCCATTGTATATTCAGCATGTGACATAATCATTTTCTGGTGCTCCCCAGTAATTGCAGGGGTAGCTGCTGTCTCTTTTACTGTATATTCGTATTTACCAGCATCTGTCCACTCTGGAAATAAAACTTTAGCTCTTTTTGTTGTAGTTCCTGTTTCAGAGTCTAAAAAGCTAATATCCGGAATAGAAACATTCTCAGTATTACCTCCCACCTGTTCAGCTTTAAAAGAAAATGTCTCGTTCTTTCCAACCTCTGTCTTAAAGGTTTTACTGATGTAGGCTTCTGCTACCTTGGTTGTCGTGCCCCCATCTGCTGCAAATACCGATGTCGGCATTGCCAGTCCCATTGTCATAGCACCTGCTGCGACAATTGCGAGCATTTTCTTAGTGAATTTTTTCATACTCATTTTAGTTCCTCCTTTTGAGTTCTTTTGTTTTTTATTTGATTAACGGATCCGGTAATCAAATTCCCCTGCTCCGAATAATCGCAATGACTTTTCCTTTGACATCTTTTATATCAATGCAGCCATAGATTCGGCTGTCCGATGCCTGAGGTCTGTTATCTCCAAGTATAAATACCTGGCCATTCCCGACTGTGACCGGGAAATCCACTCCATCTTTGAATTGGGTGGTATCAAAGTAAATGTCCTGAGATATCTGTTCTGCACCATTTATCTTCAGTCCGTTTTTTGTAATGTCAACGGTGTCTCCTGCTACCGCCACAACACGTCCGGTCGTGGTTCTGCCGTCATCTTCAAACACTGCAACGTCACCGGAAATAAACCTTTTATCCAATCGGTAATACATAACCAGATCACCGTCTTTGATTGCCGGTTTCATGGAGACATCGTTTATTCTTACAATTCCATAGAGAAATGTAAAAATAAGAAATACTGCTAAGACAATAAATGCAATCTTCAATAACAACTGAACAATATCCTGTGCTACAGATGTTTCCTGTGCTACAGATGTTTCCTGTACTATATTGTTGTTTTTATTTGACCGTTCAGTTTCGTTCTTCATCCTATCCTTCCATAAAAATGGATGCCCATACCCTTCTAAGGGATTTATTTGTTCTAGCTTAACTCGGACATCCAAGGCATTAGTCTATATCCCTTATTATAGTGGTTTATTTTTTTATTCCAATGCAACAAACATGTAAAAAGGCAGATGTGTTTTTGCAACTTTTGTTCCATAGCAGTATCTATCTTATTTCCCGTCTTCTCCTGAAAAACAGAACCATGATAATACTTATGGCGAATAGTAACCATACATGCCTGCTTGTTCTCAGACGAACCCCTGTTTCCGGTATTAATTGTGTGTTTTCGTTTGTGATTTTTAACTCAATCACATCCCCATGCATACCTTCGATCGTCTGTCTCAAAATGGCTGTATCTCCGTTTTGACTAGCCTGCACCGGCTCTGAATACTTATCATTTTGTTCTTTTTTTGAAATCCATACATTATATTTTGATGTATCAACAGTTTCCGTAATGATAATCTCCGAAGAAATATCTACATTTTGTAATGTAACTTTATCTCCATGTTTCAAGGATGTTCTAAGTGTCTTACTACGCAGCTTTTGTCCATCTTCCCAATAGAGAATTTCCATATCAAATGGCTTCTTGCGGTTTCCAAGTGGACCAGTGACTTCCTTTGTAATCTCAACCGTCACCCCGCCTTTTTGCGGATGATTGACGATATGTCTGTCCGAAACAGCTCTCCAGGTATTTGTCATCGGTGATTTCTCATATAGGAATAAAATATCGGATTCTACATCGACCATATATAAATTAAAATTATCCTGATACTGTGTTTTGGTTTTATCTGCTTTGTCCTTTTTGTTTGGAGTAACAGATTCTACCATCCAGTATCGTCCGTTCTCAAAGTCCTCCGGTAATTGAAGCATTCCATTTTCATCTGTTTCTAAGGAACGATACGTCGTACACGTTTTTCCATCCTTTTTCAGAACGATATCGTCCTTGCTCTGTGTATTGTCATAATCTACTGTATATCCTGTATCATCCGCATATTCTTTCGTAACATCATCATACGGTACTTTGTAGAACAGAAAACCTGCACCAGCAAGTCGGTTTCTTGGAAGATCATCCGTCTTTAAGAAACTTCGTTCAGCAAGATTGAAATGCAGATTCTGCACTTCCAGTTCCATCTTGGAAACATTCTTGAACTCATTCCCATCCTTCGGGAATAATGGTTGTCCATTTGAATCGAAATACTGAATCTCTGGATAAATAACTTCATAATATAGGAAACCATCCCCGTAGTCCGAAGAATAATGTGTCTTTCCTATCTCGATTTCTTCCACCTTATATTCCACCGGATTTCTGTCCTGGAATAGTGGAACATTGTCGACTGTGTGTTCCCATCCGTTCTCTTCATTCAGCAAGAATTCCTGTCCTGTAGAAATTCCATTCTGATACAATCTGATTTTCACCTGTTTTTCCGTCAGTGCATCATTTGGATTTTCCCATGTCTTTTTGATATGCAGAGTGCCTGTTTTAGCAAAATTTCGGATATTAAGGCTGGTATCTCCTCGCTGAAGCAGAACAGATTTTCCGTCTATCTTACCATCAACTGGTGCCTTAACAGCCTCCTGATTTTCGTTAGCCTCCCTATCCACCAGTTTTGCATCAGTGATTTTGAATGCTCCATTGGCAATCTCAACTGTGATCTGTATATCTCCTGTGTCTACATATCCCGTCGGTAAGTTTGTCTCTCGCAACAAATACGTCTCAGTTGCTGTTCTGTTCTGTTTGTTTTCATCTTGTAACGGAATGTGAAGTTGTGCGATTCCGTATTTATCAGTTGTTACCGTTTCCTCCTCAACACCGTTCTTACTGACAGCAAAATTGATTTTCTCCATTCCCCGTCCGGTAGACTCATCAAATTTGTTCAGTGTGAGTATTCCCTCTTTCTGATAACGGTTCTCCAATTCAATAGTAAGAGTCTCACCACCGCGTCCAATTCCACGTCCTGTGAATTGAATTCCACTTTCTGGATATGCTTCCCATGAATTTACATTATCTCCTTGTTCATGAGAATTGCGAACATTGTACCAACCTGAAAATTTCACATTCGAATCTTTTGGCTTATAGTTGTACTCTTTTAATGTGTATTTCCAGAATGAGTCCGCCTTAACGATCCACGTACAGCTTGTATGTGTATTATCTGTCCATGTACCTACAACTTCTATTGGAGCATCCTCCGCTTGCGGAGCTTCTGCATCCGGTTTCTGGCTATCTTCTGAAGGAAGCACAAGTTTCATATGCTCATGAAATGCAGGTGGCTGAGGTTTTCCATCTAAAAGCTTTTCATCCATATCTACCTGGATATAATAATCTTTCTTGACTTTCTCTATTGCTTCCGGCATTCCGACAAAATCTTTCTTTACTGTCAGGTAACCATTTTTTGCTACAATACGTCCGTCAATATGCCACCCATCGGACATTTCACTTTTGAAAGAATACCAATAAATGGTGAAGAATTCGGTATCTAATTTCGATGGCGGAATCTCCCTGTCTCCGATACGAATCATACGTCCGCTTTCACGAATTGTCTGGAATACCTCTTCATCGGAAGGAATTCTATCTATCTTGTAGATATAGTCTCCATTTCCAATATATCCCTCATCTGGTTTAGTTCCCTGCAAAAGTTCTTGCACTCTCTTATTTCCATCCGCATACTGTTCCCACGTAGATGGATTCTTATTTCCAAGAACTGGAACATCATGCGTGCTGCTTGCTTTCACATTACAGTTTGCAACTGCAACCGCACTTGTATAATCGTCTGCTTTCACACTTGGTAATGCTACAGAACCATCTTCCGGCATCGCTGACTTACAGATATAAAACTGTACCTGTTTTCGATTTTGGTTACTCACCTTACGCCACGCTGCATAGAGGGTGATTGGCTGTCTTGCATTATTATTTATAAGATCAGAAATAGAATCCCCTGCACCGCATTCCTGCCACTTTCCGTCTTTGTTTCTGTAATCCCAATGATCGAATTCATACTGTTCCAACTCTTTGCTGTCATTATCTTCATGATCATAAACCAGAGGATATGGTGACTTAACGTTATGTTTTCCAGCTTCTATTTCATTCTCATAATCATCTGTATGTCTTGTCTTATTCTCAACCTGAGGGGTCAACTTAGCTTCCTTAGGAAGTTTCTTCATATAACGTGTTGTATTATAGATAACCCTGACTGCCCCAGACTCCAGCGGTTTGTCTGCGATCACCTCATAAGATGAGTTAACATTCGGAATTTCAAATTTTACCTTATCATCTCCGGACGGTTCCGGAAGAACCTCATTTTCGTCCCTGTCATTAGATGTACAACTCCAGACAATCTCCTTGCCATAATACTCACCTTCTAAACTTGCCCTCTTTGGTACTTCCACAGTATATGCTTCCCCATGGCCTACATACTGTCTCTTAATCGCCTCTCTTTTGGTCAGGTTCAGTGGATCCAACACTTCAATCAGATGAAAACTTCCCTCTACACTGAAATGTCTTCCTGCCAGCCCAACCTGAGAAGAAAGTCCTGTCAAACGATCAAAATAATTTTCGATTCTGTCTGGATTCAGTGGGTTTGGCTGTGAGAAATAATAGACAGATACATCTTTCCCGTTTTTCAGGACAGGAATATACCATGTACCATCGTTGTCCTTATAAGGATGCTGTACAAATACTCGGCTGTCTGTTGCATAACCAAACAGGATTTTTTCTTTTCCATCTTTTTCTGGATTCAATTTCTCTGGCGTAAAGCCAAACTCTCTGTAAATTTGGGAAATCGTATCCTCTGGTTTCGCTCGCAGATAATAACGGCTGGCTCGTCCACTGTTCGCTTTGATTATGTAATGCTGCTCAGCATTGAGATTCTTTATCAGCTTATAATGTCCATCGATAAATACATAAAAACTGATATTTGCTTCTTTTGTTGCTGCCGGTTTTTCTGTATTATCAGGAACAATCACATATGGACGTACTGCATCATCTGGCTTAATAGTAAAGCTCATGGTATGCTTTGCTTCATTTTTACTCCATGTAACTGCTGAAAGAGTACCATCTTCCTCTCTGCATTCCCAGTTTATATCCTGCGTTTGTTCTTCTACACGCGGCTTTGTACTAACTGTTCTTGTAAGTGTTGACTTTCTTGCAACAAAATCAATTGCCGGAAGATCACGCAAAGCTGTTTGGCTGTAAACCTGTCCATCGTCATCCTGTACTGTCACACTGTAAAAACCGTTATATCTATCATCGTCGTGTTCGAGTAAGGTCTTTGCACTCATTGTGGCAATATTCTGTCCGTCTGGCAGGTAATACACATCCATCGGCTCTCCGGACTTTCCTATATAAATACATTCATGACCTTCTATCGTGTATTTCCCTGCATTATGGATTGTATCGTAATCTCTCTTGGAATAATAAAAACGCTCTTTTGCTCCATTTTGAATAGAACCATCGTAATGAAATTTTTCAAAATGCTTTTTTAACTCATCATTAGAAATATAATAATAAACTGTTCCCGGCTTTGTTGTAGTATCTTTTATAACAGGAATTTCTTCGTTTAGAACATTATATCTCTCATTATTTACAAAAGTATAGAATTTAATGTTCAAGGTTGCTGGTGCAAAAGTGCTGCATGCAACCGTATATGGTTGCTCTATCTTCCCAATAGAAAAGGTTAGTTTATCGCCCTGTTTCACCGGAGAAATTGTTTTATTTTCATCCTCACTGGCACAAAGCCAGTCGCTTTCCTTCGTATCTCCTGGATCAACGGAAATTGTGACCGCAGAATCTTTCTTATAGTAACTCACAGTTCGATTTCCATCCGGATTGATCACTGTAACCGAATAGAAACTGTTCTTATTCTGCTTAATCTGGTCTGAATAATTATCCGGAATTTTTTCGCCATCAGATGCTCCTTTTGGCATATAATAAACGTCTGTTGGTACAGTTGCTTCCTGCTTGTCCAGGTTATAAGATACATATTGCTGTCCTTTATAAGTTACCACTGTCGCCTGTGCTAATGTCTTCTCACCACGGACTGTATATGGAAAATAATTTCCGGACTGTGTTTCCTCTGCATTCAAGCCGAACTCTCTATAAATCTCAGCAAGATCACTGACAGATAAATAGCATCTGCCCTGACGGTTCCATTTATACACCTTTTTCAGAGAATCAGCCGGCAGCTTTCGAACCTCATTGTCTGCATATATATAAAACTGAATGTCAAAGGCTGTCTGATCCGCTCTCTGGATCACATAAGACTGTGTGATCTTTCCGATTGTGAACCTCGTCTGGTTCCCTGATTCCCGTATACCATCTATCACCTTATCATCTGTTCCCATACAGGTCCATTCGATCTGGTCTGTCTGGTCCGACAATTGGGGATTAAAATCAGCCACAGCTTCTTCCACTACAGTTCCTGTTAATGCATAACGAATCCGATCCTGCCCTTCTCCCTTTACCTCTACGGAATAAAACGAGTTGTCCTTTTTTACAGAATCTTTTAAATTTAATGCAACGCCTTTTCCATTTGGAAGGTAGTAAACATCTATCGCTTCCCCTTGTTTATTCTGTCCATAATTGTAAGAAACATAGGTCTTTCCGGATTCTGTGTCTGTATAAACTTTTCCGTATTCTATCCCGCTTTTTCCCCGGTATGCAGATACAAACTTATTATTTGCATCCGGATTCTGATTCTCACCATTTTTCACAAATCCAAATTCTTCATATATCAGGAGCAGGTCCTCAATGGAAACACCATAGTAGGTAGTTCTTCCGTCTTTCCATGTTGCAATGCCGGTAATGTCATTATGCTGAAGCTTTACCTTGTTTCCATCAATAATGACATAGAAATCAATATCAAATTCGGAAGACTTCTCCGATGTTTCTGTTTCTGATTCTTTAGTTTCTGTAGTATCTGTTTCTTGCTCCAGGTCTTCCGTCCCCGATGTTTCTGACTCTTTTTCCTTTTCTTTCAATGCATAAGTCATAATCAGTTTTTGTCCATCTGTAAACTTATTGGCATTGATATTATCGGAACTCCAATAAACCGTATCTTTATATACTCCTATAAAGGAACAGTCTGCATCATTTACTTTTGCACTCTTAAATTCATAATCTTTGTCAGAAATATTTAACTCTGAATGATCTGATATTTTTCCAAGCTCAATGGTCTCTGGTGCTCCTTCAATCGCATTGCCGGATTCATCTACATATTCCACCAATTTTGTGGTCGGTACCTGACCATTTGAAGTTGCTTCCTGTATTTCTTTCTCCAGCTTCTCCACTTCTATGCTATCCGGAATCTGTTCCTCAGTTTCTGCCGATGTCTCAGTTTCTGTTTCTGATGTAAATTGCTCCGAAGTTTGCTCGGTTTCTGTCTGTTGTGCATCTGTCTCACTTGTAAATGCTTCTGTATCTTGTGTTTCTTCCTGCTCTGTAACCACTGATGTTTCATCTTCTGATGCACTTACGGTTTCCAGATTCATAAAACAAATAGAAAAGATTAGAAGCCAGGAACATGCTATTTTCAAATATGTTTTCCAATTCTTATGCCTCATTTTTCGCATC
>OIEM01000697.1_pt1 | contig 15924 bp, 27 predicted proteins | sample 1581761 | NCBI WGS metagenome assembly OIEM01 (sample SAMN01760978, study PRJEB22395) | human gut metagenome | reverse complement strand
CGGGGGGGGGGGAACTGCAACCTATGGAGTTGAGGCCTCTAAGTAAAAGTTGGAAGCTTTAGAGAACAAAGAAGATGAATAAAATACTAAATGGGAGACTGGGAAATGAATCATTTTTTAGGAAGTATAGAATATGATTTGATACTCGTATTTATAGGAATATTACTTTTTAGGATGGTCTTTTTAAAATTATATATGTCAGAAAAGGAACGAATTATTGTGGAAAATGCGCCGTCTAGTTTTTTCTTGACTAGCGCAGGGCTTATCATTGGCATGGGAGGTGTTGTTTTATCTGATCGGATAGGAATAGATGATTGGATCAAGAATTTAGTGTATTTGTACTTAGGTTGCGTAGTTTTATGGTGGAATATGATAATAATTTATACAAAATGGAAATATAACAAAGTGAACAATATAGAAATGGATGAAATAAAAAAGGCTTGCGGGGCTTTTTTTATTCTGATTTCTATAATGCTGTTTTTATTATTTATCAATATTTAGTATTTAGTAATATTTAGTCAATAAATAATATGTTTCGTGTCCTTACAATAAAGTGGAGTCTACACAGGAAAAGAAAGATACGATACGATATGAAAAACACAAAGACAGAAGAAGAGAAGAAACGATTACAAAAAGACTGGGAAGCCATAGATGAAGGACAAAGATATTCACCAATATCAACGCCTGGTACATATTGGGATTTAAAAACAGGCAGACCATTTACAGTGAAAGAAGAAGGAAGTCTTTTTGAGCCGGTATTAGTTACAGCAACACGTGCACATGGAGAACCCCTATTTGAAAGTGCAATGGCAAGCGGAATCAATACAAAAGTTGCCAAATATCTGGGAAGAGAAACAATTATTGGCGATACACTTACCCTACCGTGGGATATAGCCAATGACGCAAACATTGATAAGTATGGAATACAGGGCGCGAGAGATAGAGTGTTAGTAGATATTTATGGAACGATAGGATTATCATGGTTAACGCTTAAAACTCGTGGTTATATAGGTGCAATAATTGGTGGGAGTGGCGCAGTATTTTTAAATGAATATAAGGAAGTTATAGCACCTTTATTGAATAATGGGGAACGGGAAAAAAGTGATGAGCAATATGTGGAAGAATTAAAAGATGAAATGGATTAGAGAAAAATAATAAGGTGAGTGAATATTATGATAGATATAGCAATAGTTTTAATTTATAGCATAACTAGTATTATTTGGATTCTTAAAAAGATTCATTTTGAGGGGTTAAGTTTTCAGCCCAATATTAAAGTTATTATCCTAAAGGTCATTATCTCATTAATTTTTCCTACTTCCATTTATATATTTTTTTCTTTTGCTTCCATGCCTATATTACGATTATTTTTAGGAAGCATTTGTATAGGAGGGAGTGGAATTATTTTCTGGATTTTTGATTATGAGAGGCTGAATATTATTGTTCGACATTCTACTCCGCAAATGCTAGAAAGAATATATCCAGCTATTGAAAAGAGAAAGTTTGATACAAAATTGGTTGTAGTAGGGTGTAGTATATTCATGATTATGGGAGTATTGACTTGTTTTTTTAAGGGATAAGTTTTGTTGGAAAAGGATCAACTCCATACCAACGTCACAAAACAGACAGGTATCTACGCAGGAAAAGAAAGATATGACATCCAAGTCAAAAACAACACCCGCCTCAAAGGAGCCGTCATAGACAGCCAGGCAGAAAAAGAAAAGAACCGGATCACCACCGGTACTTTGACATGGGAAAACATAGACAACAAAGCCGAATACAAAACAGGAGGACACGGAATATCCTACAACGGGAAAATAGGAAGAGGAGACAAGAACGATCCCTTAGACTCCCGGACAAATAACAGATAGGGGAAAGACTGGATAAACAAACATTCTATTGCAGTACAAAACATCTCCGCCGCCTTCGGAGGAATCCTGTCCAAGCTGACAGGAGGGAGCGGACACACAGGCGCCTACATCTCCCGGATGGGGACGAAGTGGAATGAATTGGATGAGGAAATGGCTGCAATGAGAGGAAGGAATCTGAGAGATGAATTTAATAAATGGGTAGAAGACTCTGTAAATGATTAAGAGGGTATAAAGGATGAAAAAGGCATGGAAATTAATTGGGCTTAGTATATTTATTGCTACTTTTGCATATTTTTTTGATTATACGTTATTATGGCTTATGGCTTTTATACTTTTAGTAGGAGCTTCTTATTATTGATTTTAAATGGATTTTAGAAGCAGGTTTTGTGATAGAAAATACAAAAAATAATATAAGTGGAGCTGCGATACAGTGGAGAACATCTCCGCCGCCTTCGGAGGAATCCTGTCCAAGATGACAGGAGGGGGCAGACACACGACGGGTGCTTACCTCTCCCGGATGGGAAATGCTTTAGGTGGGGCAAACGGATTTTATTTGTATTATGAAGACAATATTCCTGATGATGTAAAAAATATCCTTCTGATACAGCAACTAAGTTAATTCTTGAAAGAACAACTATAAAATCACTGGAATATTTAGGGAATGAAGTTATATGGGAGTATCCTTATTTAGCAGATGAAGTAAAACAAAAATTAGGAGGTATAAAATTTGTAAAACAAGTAGATGGTGGATATGGAACCTTAGTTGGTGCTGTGATAGTTTATGTTGCATTGTTAGATTATAAGTATGAAAGTAATCCTAAGACTACGAAAGAGTTAGAAGGCCGGATAAAGGATTGTATAACTGATTAGAGGGGATTATAGAATGAAGGCAGATAGTAAGTTTATATGCTTAGGAATTCTAATTTTTATTATTGCGCATTTTTTTAATTACACTATATTGTGGGTTTATCAATAGTATTTTTATTAATATCCTTTTTTTACTAGGCGGAGTTCAAAAAGCCGGTTAACTGTAACAAGATAAAATAAGCTATAAATCATTAATTTGCTGCTACTGTGGGAGGGATTATATGAAAAAATATTTTGGACCTAGTTTGGCTTTAGGAATAGCCGGCTTAATATCAGGGAGTATTGCATGGCTTATGGGTATAGAATATTTGGGATATATAGCAGTTTTTTGTTTTTTACTTAGTGGAATAGTGAATACCGATCGTTGGTAAAGTAGTGTTCTGAGAGCCATCTCAAGGAATAGAATAAAGAGGTAAAAGATGAATTTAGCTGAATATATCAAAGGATTTTTAGGAATAATTACAATAATATTTTTTGGTATAGGAATAGTAGTTTGGAAATTTAGGACCGTTGATGAAATTCAAGAAATTGAAAAGAAAATAGATGTCGATACAAAAAAGGTTATAGAATCTGATTTAGAGGTTCTTAGTGACGTTAGTTTTCCTGCTGAAATAGATGTAAGGAAAATGTATGGCGTTATTTCAGCGGGAGGAATCCAGGAAATAGAGTGTATAAAGGTATATGAAGGTAAATATTTTGTAAAAATGAGGTTTTATGGAGAAGGTTATTTTACATTAGAAGGGAATCATGTGGACATTGTTTCGGTTGGTCATGTTATAAATATGAAAAATGGACAATTGCTATACACACCACAAAATGATGATACGGAATATATTTCAATGACATAAAAAATACCTATGACATGGAAAAATTAGCGCAGATAAGAACCGTAGCCGCTCCCGTAAAGAGAGCCGGAGAAGTGGGAGACGGACGGCTGAAAGCCCTGTATGCCCTGCAGGCAGGAATGAACGCAAGAGACATACAGAAAACCCAGAAAACAGACAAAGCCATTAACAAGAACAATACCGTAGGAATATCAGCCTCGGCAGCACCGGAAAGAAGCGGAGGGAATCGAGAAATTGGCGTGATACAGGCTTTTGACCGGAGTGCAAATCTTGATGGAACAATAGGGTTAGAATAAGGAGGAACATAATGAAAAAGAAAATATTCCTCGTTTGTTTGATATTTATCTTTTATCATGCGGCTTGTATAGCAGTGAATGTTATTCCGTCTTTATTTGATATTCAAACATGGTATATAGATACGGAATCTACTTTTGGAAATAAATCACGTATATTTCTCTCTAAAAGGGAGAAAGGAGGCATTCATTTTGAACTGCATGATTATCGCCCGGAAGACAAAGTAAAACAAAAATTAACCCTTTTAGACAAAAATGTGTATGAGACAGAAAGTGAAACAGACATGCTTTATAGGGACAAAGTGTTTTACTCTTATGGAAGTGCCGGTTTTTATGCAATTTATGCGAATCCATTTAAGATAAAGGTATATAGGAATCCGTCTCAGCCATTAGAGGAGAAACAAGAGATAGATAGGTCCTTAGCGAAGTATAGCAGTGATGAGATACAAGTAATTTCATCAGTGTCAGATCTTGCTTCAGAAGAACGGAAGGCGTATGAGAAGTTGAGAGTCAAAGCGGATAATAAAGAAGGTAGATAAATATACGCTGTAGGCATCAATACCAGCCTCGGCAGCACCGGATGGAAAGACCATAAGGATCTACAGAAAAACTTCTTCTCCATGGAGCCATAGGCGCACTGATTCTATCAGATATTAAAGATGGATGATCAAAAGATATTGCCAAAGGTGTGGCAGAAGATGGAACTCTTCGTGCACTTAATTGGTTATCTAAATATACAAAACAAATTATCCTGAGTTAGATCGTATAATTCCCGGAAGTTTTGCCGGAATAAAATTTTTAAATAGAGTGAAAATATAACTGGATATATAGCGTGGATATCATTCTTTTGAAGTTATCTTGCACAATGAAAATGAAAAAATTAAAGAAGCAGAACGAAGGGAAGTTTATGAGCAGAAAAAATAGTATTAATACTATGAAAAATAAAATCAAAGAAATGTATGATTTCTTTAGTGGGAGTGATATCTGTTTTATTATAGGATGTGTAATTGCTGGTGTTGCGATTTATTTTGACTATAAACTGCTCGGTGTTATCGGATTATGCATACTACTTTTAGCTAGAGTTACCGGATAGATAAATTCATATCCAAAGTAATTGGGCTAAATATGGAGGATATGGATTAGACTTTATAGGAGAAGTATCTAAGGAATCTCATTTGCCGGGGATGTCCGGCTGGGCAGGAACTGCCGGCAAAATGTTAGATATAGGAAAATTTTTAACAACAGATGACCGTGGCAAAGAATCTGCCAGTATTGCTGGTGGAATAGTGGGAAGTCTGGCAGGACAGAGGCTGCTTGTGCCGATTATTGTGGGATATAGCAGCCAATATCAAATCGCTCCAATACTCCTTTCCGGTGGAACGGCTGCAGTAGTTGTAGGTACAGGCTATGCAGGAGGTCTTTTGGCAAAATATATTTATGAAGAAGAGAATAAAAGTGATTATATTTATTATCTAAAAGAACTTAATAGGTCAAACTATAATGAGGATGAATTTAAAGAAAGAATGGAACAAAACTTTGACATTATAGAGTAAATGGGAGGGATATCAATTGAAAATTACAAGTATTCTATTTTGGGGAGGAATGGTAACCACTATTATGTTATTTGCTCTATTTTTTGGTTTGATTTGTCAAGATATTATTTACAAGAGAGTACATAATGGAGTTAAATATTTTTTTATAGTTCCGATAGGAATATTATGTGTAATGTTCTTTTTACTATCGACTTTAGTGGCGGGAACGGATATTTTAAGTTATTTTTATCAGACGAATATTTATTATGGTCAAAAATTAGATATTTTATTTCTGGTTTTTGCGATTTGGTCATTATGGGTGGCAATACATTATTATGGTTATATTTTATTTCCCGAATATTCTAAATTGGATATCAATATAATTCCTCAAGTGAGAAAAAAATGGATATTATTATATATTTGTACCATAATAGTAGGTTTTTTTATGATATGGATATACCGGCCAATTCTGGTATATGTAATGAATGTGATAATCGGATATGTATAAAACTTATAGATATAGTAATGTGGATATTAAGAAGAGATACTTTATACGCAGGGAAAGAAGACTATGGACATTCGCATTAAAGACAGACCTCTTGGTGGAGATGCTATTACTTTTTAGATATGGGTGTTATGGCTGCTTTTACTGTGGAAAATATTTATGATAATAAAAGAAACGATATCTATTACGGGGAAAACTTAAATAGTTCAAATTATGATAAACAAGATTTTGAAAAAAGATTGAATAAAATTTTGATGTTAAAGATTGATTGGGAGTTCAAAACATGAAAATTATAGGGGTTTCATTTTTTTGGGGAATAGCGGCGACAATTATACTGAGTGTTACACTGTTTAGTATAGCTATTTATGATACTGCATATCACAGAATTCATAATATCATTAAGTATTTATTCTTTATTCTTATAGGAATATTACTGATAATTTTTAGTTTACTATTTACAGTGACAGGTGGGACGGATATTTTATTGGTTTTAAGGGATATCGATATTTATTATGATAAAGAAATAGCATTTATTTTTGCAATCTTTACGTGTTGGTCACTTTTTATTATTATGCGATATTATGGTTATGTATTAATGCCAGAATATTCGAACTTAAATAAAGAATTGAAATCTAAGATATCAAGAAAAACGCTTTATCTTTCTTTTTGTACATTGATAGCTGAGCTCATTATATTATGGTGGTGTTGGCCAATTCTTGCGTATGTGATAGATATAATACTCTGTTATTTATAATACTTTTAAGGGTTTATAGGTAAAGAAGAATGATAATCTTAAACAAAGGACTGCCGCAATTTGGGCTTAGTGGAGATTCTACCTCTTCAGTAGATGATGAGGAGGTAGAGAAATGATTTCAAAAATGAAATTACAGAATGGGATATTGACATTGATAGGATTTATTATATTAGTGTCTATTTGTATTTTAGTTGATCGTTTAGAATCAAGAAAGCCTGAAATGGAGATAAGGGAAAGCGTCGAGGGGGTCAATGTCTATAATGAAGAAAGTAAATTAGTGGATTTACTGCAATTTATTTATAGGACTAATAAAGATTATATTCTTACATATATTATTCAATCTTTTGGAACTAAAATTGATATTTTTGAATATTATAGAAAAAATTTGGAAAAAATCGGATGGGAATTTACAGGAGAAGCAGATAATATCGATCATTCAAACAATAGAAAGATAGGGGAATCATTTAATTTCCGAAAAGGGAAGTATAGATTGGGAATATATTTTAGTACTCGGGATTTGCATAATTACGAAAAAAGTAATGGGCAAGATCCGCTTAGGTATTCTGTAACAATCTATCCCAAAACATAAAGGGAGGGAAATAATTTATGTTTAGTCATAATAAGCGAGACAATTTGCCTATAGTTAATTATTGTTCTTTTATTCTGACAGGAATATTTTCTATTCTTTATTGTGCTGAAAAAATCTGTGAGGGGGAATTTATATTCATAGATTTTTCAGACTATGGTCTTTTAGTTCTGATTTTCCTGATGAGTATTTTTATAATATTTATAGGAACATTACAACTTCGTACAGCCTTAAGACATTTAGGGCGAGAGATTGAAAGCAATGATCAGAAACCGATTGCACATAAACTGATAGAGTTATTTTGGTATCCTGATGAATATTACGAAAGAAAAAATAATCACACCCGTTTCAATAAAATAAAACATTACATAGGGCTTTTGATTATTGTCATATCTGTTTTTCTTGTGGGAGTTGTCTTTTTTTATTGGAATCAGTCAATTTTATTTGAAATTATTATAAAAATTTCTATTCTTATGAATATTATAGTGTACTGTAGAAAGTATCTGATGTGATGCACTGGAAACTATTAACATCGTTTGTGTGGATAAAGGAAAGAACAAACTCATTACTGATATTGTACAAGCCATCAGCACCGCCTTGGGAACCGTCGCAGGAGGCCTGACAGGAGACCGTGCGACAGGAGCCTGTACGGCGCAAATGGGGACAGGATGGTATAGGTGATTGATATGAGAAATACTAAAATATGGGTTGCGTTTAGTTTATTAATAGGATTATGCGTTATGTATTTACACATGAATACATTTCAAATGGAACATGCAACCTATTATGCAGCATTTAGATATAGGTTTAAGGTCGATAGGATATTTACTGATTTGTGGACAAAAACAGCCTTAGAGTCGGATTGTTTTGCTTATAAGTATGAATATCCCTATATATTTTTGTATGGTATAGGAGGATATACAAAAGTAAACTTAATTCCTTTTTGTGGGAAAACGATTAAAGTGGTTAATGAAATTTATTACAGAAACATCCCGGATGATTTGAGAAGTGATGTGTTAAGTTCTTTATCACAGCTAAATGAATCTTATCTATGGGGGATAGAAATCAGATATGACTTTATAGGATTGCCCAAAAGAGATATAGATATTTTTAAAGAACTACAAAGAAAAGGAAATGAGAAAAAAATCAATTATATTAAAAGAAAATCGTATTATGTTTCTGATAAAAAGTTTATGGAAGAATATATTGATAGTATAAAAGGGTTAGATATACTTGATAAAAAGCTGGAAGATATTACCTCAGAAAGCGAATAGTATGGTAGGAGTGAACGCCTTCCTAAAAAGAACAGGGAAAGATCAAAGACCCGGAAGTTCATAAAATAGCAAGCGGGACTATAATCAGTTTAGTCATGTGGGATGGAAAGTTCTATTGCCGGCTTGGAAGGTGGGATGCTTGTGGGAGCCTATCTTTATGATCGTGTGGTTATAGAAAAATAGGCTTGAGGGAAGTGAGAAATATAAAGAATCAGTATAATTCTTTCCTTGCGAATGAAGGAGGGGATAAGAAATGAAATATATCTTTAGTAATCAAGTGATTGATTTTGCCATGCTTTTTCTCATGATATGGAATTTATGGATATTTATATTTAACAAATCTAAAAAAGAAGATATGAAGATGGTTGTAAAGAATATCCCAGTGTATATTCGAATTCCTTTTATATTTTGTATAGATGTATTAATGGGAGCGGCGATACTGATAGATATTGGGATCATTAATTATTCAAATAAACTTTTGATAATGACATCTGCAATATGGGGGGCTATGGTTTCTTTTGGTGCTATATGAATTGAGAAGGAACCGAGCAAAAGTTGCAAATTGTTATGATGTTAAAGATGATGTCCGGTTAATAACATGGTTACTTTTAGGATTAATGTTAATATTTATAAACTTACTATCGGTACCTTGATATAGGAAAACATAGAAAACAAAGCAGAATATAAAGCAAGCGAAAGAGGACTACTGCCCCATATTGTCCATCAAAGGAAGCACAGCCACAACCAACCAATCCGCAGTGAACTCTGAGTATCCAATTATGACGATGAACAGTTTAAAAAGGACTTTAAACAGAATTTTATTGTAAAAGATTGAATCGAGGAATACATAATGAAGATTATCAGTCTTTCGTTTTTTTGGGGAATAGTATTTACTGTTTTAATATTTGCTTTTATGTGCTGTGCCATAGGTGAAGATTTTATTCGACATAAAGATAGGAGACATCCGTCTCTCTATAAGTATGTCATATTTATATTCATGGGAATATTGCTAACTGTGTTTAGCTTTTTATTTGTAGTATTGACTGAAACTAATGTCTTAGAAATACTATTAAATATAGATATGTCTCATAGTTCATTGATTAGTTTAATAGGTTCTATTTTTGTATGCATAGCCGCGTTTATTCTAGTTCGGTATTTTGCTTACATATTAACGCCTGAATTTACGAAGAAAAGCGAAAGTGAAATTGTACAGGCGCAAAAACAAACTATTCTTTTATCAATATTAAATGTGTTTATTGAATTGTTTGTAATAGGGTATTACCGAGATGTGCTGTGGTATGTAATCTCCTGGATTTTCTATTAATTAATGAAATTCAATATAGAAGGTATTACTGAACAAAGCGGCATCTACATAGGGAAAAAAGAATACGACACCAAGTCAAAAACAACACCCACCTCAAAGGCGACGTCATAGACAGCAAAGCACTGGCAGAAAAGAACAAACTCACCACCGGTACTTTGACATGGGAAAATATGGACAACAAAACCGAATACAAAGCAAAAGCAAGCGGAATCACTGCATCCACCAATGCCGTATCCAAACTCACCCCCTTAGGACTGGGCTATGTATCGACCGTACTCGTGAAAGGGAAATCAGAAAGCACCACCTTGGACGGAACCTGAAAGAAAACAACCGGATGAAAAGTATGTTACAAATGTGTATAAACAAATAGATTAATGTAATGGAGGATTCATGATAATGGATATTATTATATGTATAATCTATATTTTTATAGGGGTAAGATGGATTTTTAAGAATATACGGTTAGGTACATTTTCAGCTTGTACTACTTGGAAAATTATGGGGTTAAAGCTTTTCATGTTATTAATGGTACCTTTAGCATTATTTGTTTATGTGTATTTCGCGGATAATTTGACACAAAGGTTATTCTTGGGGATGTTAGTAATCATTTTGGGCCAAATTGGAGATTATTTATTGTTCAAGGAAACACAAAGGATCCTTATTAATACTGTTAAATATGAGATGACAGAAGAATTTAACAAAAAACTTGCGCATGAAAAGTTTAAATTTCAAATTCGAATGATGGGATTGTCTGTAATCGTATTTATGGGAATCATATCTTGTCTTCTGGCAGAATGATGTTTTCATCCCTTAAGGGTTTCGTCATAGACAGTAAAGCACCGGTAGAAAAGAATAAACTCGTCACTGCTAACATTCTGTAACCCATCACAGACTGGGAAGGCAGATATATCTATGACTATGACTTTAAACAGGGAAATCATACTATTCTTTTCGGGATAAGAAGTATGTAATTATAGGATGGGAAGATAGTTTTATGAAGATGATAATTGATAAAGAAAAGATAGAGAAGAATTTTTATCTTCTGATATTCATGATAATAGTATTCATGGGTTTATTTGTATTTAATCGCTTTGAGTCAAAGCGGCCCGAAAAAGAAATGCGAGATAGTATACCTACAATTACTTTATACAAAGAAGATAGTTTATTAGGAGATAAGTTATTATTTTCATATAGGAATGCAAATTTATATATGCTTACTATGGGAAGTAAAGCATATGCTTCAGAAGAAGAAATTGTTGAATATTATAAAGAATGTTTTATTAAACACGGATGGAAATATGATGGATGCAGAGACAACATCGATTATTCCAATCATTCTAAAATTGAGAATGTATATCTTTTTAATAAAGGTATATATGAATTAACATTGAACTTCCATCAATCTGACTTATCAGATGATCAGGTTATCAGACAAAAAAAGCCGTTAAAATACTATATAACGGTTCATCCAAAACGTAGGTAGTAGTGTTGACGGAGGGGAAAGTAAACTTACTGATGGTCTGATAGACGTGCGTAAGCGAATTGAGGATGGGAGAATGATTGAGGATTAATAGGGAATATTATGAATATACATAAAAAAGCTTTTATAAGATGATAAAAAAGAATAAAGAGATGGAGTATCTGTTGTTGGGTAAGTGATAGAATCTCTTGGATTATACAGTAGAAATATATTCAGTGGATATACAAAAATCTAAAATATACTAAGCTTGGAAGAGAATTTGGCATAGTTTTTGTATTCATAGTTGTATTTCCATGTCTATTAAATTTATTTTTATGGCCAAGTCAATATTATTCAGAAAAAGAATTGAGAGAAAATATACCTCCAATAATGATTTACTAAGAGTCAAACGAATTGAAGAAATCATTAAAATTTTGGTATAGATTACCGGGGCATTACCATGGATCAGAGAATTATTCTGTGTTTACACCGCGGCTGGAAATTATTAATTATTATATGGAAGAGTTAAGAAAATATGGATGGGAGTTTGTAGCGGAAGAGGACAATGTTGAAAAATCTAATGGGAAAAAGTGGAAGAAAAATATATATTTCCTAATGGAACGTATGAGCTTCAATTATCTTTTCCTGTAGAGACAACAGTAAATTTTGAAGGGGTAGCATATGAAAAAAGTTATTATATCATAGTATTTCCAATAGATAGATAAATGGAAATACTTAAAGTCAGGCTGTCCACTGCAGCAGATAGGGAAAGAAATCTTTTTATCGAAAGTGAACAGGACAGGAAGAGTTACGAAGAAAAAAGCAAAATCTCGAACATGTCTGTCAGCGGCAGACCGGGAAGCGCCGTCAGCGTGAGCGGATGAAATGGACACATAGAGTCTGCGCCTCTTAGATGGAAACGAAGTGGGATATTTTAATATGGAAGGTACTAAAGAAGAGACAGAAGACCGAAAAGTATTATCCGAAAATCATGGAAGATAGTGCGTAAAAAATGAATTGAAGGCGGGGGGAATAAAGTTTTTATTTCGTGTATCCACTTTTGGATTGGTTATGCTGCTGCATTGGGATTTTATGTAAATTTCCAGGTTGAACAGTATGAAGCCATAGATACAAAATTTAAAGAACAAGGGAAATCGTATGTGGAGGACTTATATAACAGGATTAAGAATGACGACCGAAGTAATGAATTGGACATAAGGATGTGGAAATAGATATTATGGAATATATTATAGGGTTTATAGCGATAGTGGTGATAATTATCTATTATATCGGAATGGTAGTTTGGCAGGATGCTATGACAAGGGGGTTTCAGAAAATTATAAAAACAGCAGAAATTAATATTAAGGAAATACATGAGTCTGATTTGTCAATTTTGAAACAAACTCTATTTCCTAATGGGAGTGATATAAAAAATATATATAATACTATTTCAGCGGGTGGAATCCAAGAGATAGAGAGTATAAAGGTCTATGAAGGTAAATATTTTGTAAAAATGAGGTTTTATGGAGAGGGATATTTTACATTAGAAGGAAATCATGTGGATATTGTTTCGGCTGGTCATGTTATAAACATGAAAAATGGACAATTGCTATGCACACCACAAAATGATAATACGGAATATATTTCAATGACACAGAAAGACTACTGAAGTAATGATGGGAAAACTTTTTGGAAGGTCTTGGGTTGATTAATAGCTGCATGCATGAAATATAATGAATCCACTGCTGCAAATGGTTATATCCTGCATATAGAAGTCTACGGCTCCTGAAATATCTGTGCAGGGGGGATCATATACGGTTTGTTGATTATCAGGAGCAGATATAAGGAGATACAATGGGTGCATCTATTCTGGTACTTATATATAGAATCATAGTAATATTTATAGGAGTATCTCTTCTGGTTTATAGGCAGATGGTCAGATATAACTCTGAAAATATTACCTTACAGGTTGTGGAGGCAAAAAAAGTATGGACATCTCCGACATCATGGGGGATTTACCGATTTTTTGTAACTTATGAATACAATGGTGTTGTTTACCGGCAGAAGAGTATCGAATTTGGAGTTTTTCTTTTTTCATTCAAGAATAAAACCATATATAATTGCACCGGTAAACGAAGCAAAAGTGGAAAGGTTAGTTGCGATCAGATATTCTGCATTGAAAAAATTGCGATATTTTTTATATTGGCTGGTGTAGGTTCGTTTTTTAACCGCAGGTTTTGATGCAGTGTTATTGGTTATATGAGAGAGGAACACGAATATAAAAAGAGCGGCGGTACATGCGGCGGGAAGTAAGATGGTTACATTATGGGTGACTTGATGAATGAATTTATTAAGAAACAGGCGATCAGCATGCTTCGAATGGAATTGATAATGACTTTGATTTATATAGGAGCATGGGGGATTTGGGGGATAATGGCAATTGTTGATTTGAATGTTGCAAAAATATTCTTTTTAGGAATGAGTATTTATATTGCGTTAATAATCCATTATCACATTCCTGTGCATAAATGGAATTATTCTGGTATTATTCAAGTTATTGGAATCATTTCCGTCTTATATGTGTACTTTATGATATGGCATGGATTTCTTATTGATTTGGGAAATGGTACAACTACTTTGTTTATTCATTTGTTCTTGGGTATTACAAAAGTGATTCATAATGATTTTATAAGTATATCTATTATGTTTTTAACACCTTTTGTATTAGTTTATGTCATTTCATTGGCGCTATTTTGGATCCTATGCGCACTTAATGGGAAAAATCAATGTTACCAAAGAAAATGATGTCGATCTCACTACAGGAAAAGATATCAAAGGACTAAACAGAAACACGGATACAACCTGAATAAATATAAAGTTATAGAGCTGGAATTCAGGAAAAGGAACGAATTGTGATTATCTGTGCTATATCGGATAATTATAATTAATATTAGATGGGATGAATTAGAATAAGGAAGACGCATCATGGATAATGGCGAATATATTTTGGGAATATTAGTTATTATTGCAATTTATATATATTACATTGGTGATGTGGTATGGGGATTCAATATTTCTGATAGACTCTGTAAAAAGGAAAAAGAGACTGAGCATAAAATTAATGCACGGCGTAAATCTGACATGGTCATGTTACAAAGTGTTGAATTTGCTGATAATATCAATGTGGCAGAGTTATATGATAATTTATGCAAAGGGGGAATACAGGGGATAAAGTCCATAAAAAAGTTGGAGATAGATATTGGGTGGAGATGGAATTTTATGGAAAAGGGTACTTTACATTGACAGCTGGCAGGGTAAATATTGTTTCTATAGGAAATATTATTAATATGAAAAATGGTAAATTATTGCGTAGTCCTCAGCAGGATAGCCTAAAATATACAAAGAATATGCAGGTTTAGTATTTAAGTCTTCTGGCGGGAGCGGGGAGCGGCCAACGAACATGCCATAGGATATCTGGAAAAAATCAAATGGAAAGACCGGACAAACAAGCCTCTTGATGCAGTGCAGAATATTTCAGACGCCTTCGGCGGAATTTTGTCCAAAATGACAGGAGGAATCGGATACACAGGATCTGCATTTCTTCAGATGGGGACGAAGTGGAAGTTACAGTTAATTGATTTTTCTAATAAAGAAGGGGGGATATAATTAATTCAATTGTTGGATGGAGGGGTCATTTTATCGCAATGGGGAAACTGTGGAAATCCATCCCTCAGGACTTATGGCAGAATTTGATAGCAGTTTTTCTGCCGGGGTTTCTTTAGCAATTAGTTATACATGTAGGTAGGGAAAATTTATGGATAAGAATAATCGAAGGGTCATAAGGATGAAGGAGGTTATATTAAATATATTTATCGCGGTAATTTTGGCGTCATTTGGGATTTGGCTAATAGGTGGTATAACTTATAATGTTTTCCAAAAGGAGCAAATCCATCAACGAATTTTAGCATTAGAAAAAAAGGCATATGATATAGAACCTCTGGAGGCATATGATGTATCTGATTTTCAATTAACAAATCGAAGAGCGATTATAGCAAAATCTATTCGAACCTATATTAAACCCATTACTTCTGATAAGTCGCCCCAAATAGTAAAAGAGGAATTTCTTCAATATTTTATGTCTCATGGATGGAATATAAAGCATGCATGGGAAAACCCTAAACCATACCTGCAAGTGCAAAATGATGACTATATTGTTACGTTAGATTTAGTATCTCAAGAAACTAATACTTGGCGTATGATAATTGCGTATAATAATTTTTTCGAAAGAAATAATTTGTAAAAATGCGAAGTATATGAAAAATAATTGAAAAAAGCATTTCCATTTTTGGTATTTACACAAAACTCAAAATTTCCTTTATTAGAAAAGCGTTTCTCCTGTGAGTATAAACTCTTGTGGAGAAACGCTTTTGTCGTTTAATCAGAATCCCGGAATTAGGGTCACCCGGAAGTTATCATTGATGTATTTTCTGGTGGCTTCTGTCTGGAATATTTTTACAAATTTTTGATAGGTGGGGTTGTCTTTATCCTGCTCACGGGCAGCGATGACATTTACATACGGGCTGGTATTGTCTTCCTGGGCAAGAGCCGTCTTCGGAT
>OIEM01000691.1_pt1 | contig 15959 bp, 7 predicted proteins | sample 1581761 | NCBI WGS metagenome assembly OIEM01 (sample SAMN01760978, study PRJEB22395) | human gut metagenome | reverse complement strand
AAGAGCCAGACATAAAAAATACTTTGCTATTTTCATGGTATATTAATTTCGTTTATAGCGATTTATAATCAATTCCTTTTACTTGCATATATCGGACTAAAGCCTCCAGATAATAATAATCGGCATAATTGATAGGTGTATCAATTTCAGAACCATTAGGCAATGAACCTGTAGAGTGCATCAGAATAAATCCCTGGTTGGTGCCGACTTTTGCCAAGTAAGCATCGGAAGAGAGAGACTTGAGCAGTTTCTCGGCGTAATCAAAATAGACTTGTCCGTCCTCTACAAGAGTACTGAGCTCTATCAGGGCAGAAGCTGTGATAGAGGCGGCAGATGCATCACGAGGCGTCTCCGGTGTGTTCGGGGCATCGTAGTCCCACAAAGGAATCGCATCGTCAGTCTTTACACGTTCCATGATTAATGCCGCGATATTTTGGGCTTGCTGTAAGAAGGCTGCATCTTTCGACTCACGATAACAGGATGTATATCCATATACTCCCCAAGCTTGTCCGCGCGCCCATGAGGAATCATCATTTTTCCCCTGATGCGTACATTTCATTTCTACGCTGCCATCGCTATTGTAGCTTACTACATGGTAGGACGAATGATCGTTTCTAAAGTGGTTTTTCATTGTTGTCTCAGCATGTCTCAATGCGACTTCTTTATACTTGGAATCATTCGTAAGATGATTGACGTAAAACAATAAGTCCAGATTCATCATATTATCAATAATCACAGGGAAATTCCACTTCCCAAAATCCCAGGAACGGATACAGCCTATGTTCGAGTCGAAACGACCGCACAAATTATCAGCAGTCTGTACCAATATCTGACGGATAGTGTCGGCAGGAGACAGACGGTGCGCATTACCATAACTGCAATTCACCATGAATCCGATATCGTGTGTACCTTTATAATCTTTCAACGGATATAGGTAATTCGTAAATTTCACCGCATCTTTTTTCAAGTCTTCTATACCAGTCAACTGATATGCGTACCACAAGTTTCCGGGGAAAAAACCGCTTGTCCAATCATAGATGGAACTGCAATATCTACGGCTTCCCAAGGCATCTTTCACAGGTTTCATCCGCAAGGAGTCTTTAAAAGTTACAGGCTCTCTTTGTAACTGGCTACAGAGAAAATCCATATTGTATCCCGTCCAGATGGAACGGGGCAACAAGACTGAATCCCCTACATCCGCCACTGTTTCTTCCAGTTGTTGCACAGAAGTGTCTATCGCGTTTTTCAACCAGCCGTAATCTTCCTTTGGTTGACTGGGTGAACAGCCAGAGAATCCCTGCAATGTAGCAACTGCGTAACAAAATAATAAAAATTTCTTCATAAATATATGCATATTCTATAGGTTATATCTGCTCAAATTATCATCCTTACATACAAGGATGGAGAAACAGTAAGATGTTTATACTTTCTCCATCCATTGTCAGTTCATACCCAGAAAATGAAATTACTCAAATCCCGGATTGTTTTCTCCATTCAAAGCCGCGTTCGATTGGATTTCGGCCAATGGAATGGGGTAAAGTTCATGCTTGCCTGTGGTAAAATTGTGGCCTGCTACGTAATTGGACTTAGCCCATTTCACCGGATTCCAATCTTTACGTGCAGCATCCGTTATATATTCATCTGGTCCCGGAATCCATGATTCCATATAGTTCTGAGCAGCTTTTAAAGATGCTTCCAGAATACCCCAGCGCAATAGATCATATTTACGTTGACCCTCGTAGCAAAGTTCAAAAGCACGTTCCCAATACAATGCTGTACGGAATCTGCCGGCATCATCACCATCCGGAATAAATGGCAAATCATACAATTTCGGAGCCTTCAACAAGCTTGAATAATTAGCTGTACTTATAGGAGTAGCACCGGCACGTACACGGACGTCATTCAATAATTTCCATGCTTCGGTTGTGTTGCCGATTTCGTTATAAGCTTCAGCTGCCATCAGAACAGCATCGGCATAACGCAACGGAGCATAATTGACGCCTGTATTGTTGGGATCCACAAAACCCGGAGCCATCCATTCTCTGCGCCATTTGCCCGGATATCTGTTCAGATTTTTGTTGATATCGGCAGAAGTATGCGATTTTTCCTGAGTTTCTTTATTTTTATTCCACTTGATAGCATAGTCCACGAAATTCACGTCACGACGTATATCCTTTATGCTTCCATCCTCATTTGACTCATAGAAAGACTTCCAATATGGTAATACCACAAAGAAAGCATTGGCACGTCCCATATAACTGCTTGTGCCGGGATAACTTCCCGGAGCATCTACAAGTGGCCCGTTGTAAGTTGCCCACACACCGGCATTGTCCTTCAAACCTTGGTTGGGTTCGAAAGCGATCTCCCAAAGAGATTCCTGATTGTCCAATGTCAGCTGAGAATAGTTCTTAAACAGTTGCTCATAACCACCTGCATAAAAACCATGGTAGCCTTCAGCCTTCAGAGCTTCCCATTCTTTAATCACCGCTTCAAAATATCCCTTTCGGGTAGTATCATCCGGACGGGTCAATTGACGCGATGAACAGTTCAGGCTATAGCCAGCGCGTTGCAAATAGACACGCATCAGTAAAGTATGGGCAGCACCGCTACAAGGTATTTCAGAAGAAGCCACTTCACGACCAGATTTCAAATATGTTTTTGCATAATTCAAATCTTCGATGATTTGGTCATAAATCAGCTCACGGTCGGTACGAGGTTTGGATGTATTAGCAAAACCATTCGTATATTCCGTGCTGAACGGTACATCACCAAAGAATTTCACTAGGTCAAAAGCTATGTAGGCACGGAGGAATCGAGCTTGCCCGTCAATTTCCTGCAGGTTTTTGTTTTCTGCAAAACCTGACATAGCCTCGATGCTGGCAATAGCCACATTGGCACGATCGAGAGCTTGGTAAGCACATCTCCATACACTAGCAATCCAAGTATTAGAAGCATTGTACAGATAGTGGGATATGTCACGGCGAGTTCCGTCCGAACCGGTTCCACGTACCATGAACATGTCGTCCGACCCAAAGAACGGCATGATATTTTGTCCATAATAGTCTGTAGTTTCAAGACAGTCATAGATTCCGACTACAGCCATCTGGGCTTTTCCTTCTGTCACGAAATAAGTATCTTTCTCGTAGAATGAGCTGGGCTTTTCAGTCAGGTCACAAGAAGTAACCCCTACAAGCATCATTGCGCCAAGCGCATATATCATTTTGTTTTTCATCTTATTATTCCCTTTTTAATTCTAATTAAAATGCTACGTTCACACCAAATACGAAAGAGCGGCTTCTGGGGTAAGCACCGAAATCGACACCGGGAGTTAACGCGCTACTCATGGTAGATACTTCCGGATCGAAACCGGTATAAGGAGTCCATGTAAACAAATTATTGCCCGTTGCATACAGACGCAATTTGGTCAGACCAATTTTATTTATCACTTTCTTGGGGAAGGTATACCCTAAAGTGATATTACTCAATTTCAAATAAGAAGCATCTTCAATGGCCCAAGAATGAATGTAGGTGTTGTTGGATCCGTTATCACCGAAATGAGCTACTGTTTTTCCCTGGTTCACTGCTGCCAGTTCTTCCGGATTCGTAATCAGTTCACCATTGGCATTAATAGTCACCCAACGATGAGCATCATCAGCTACCGACAGAACGTTTTTATTAGTAAGGGCAGTCTTGGTATTGGTCAACTTAGTAGCATTCAGTACTTCCGCACCATAGCTGTAAGTAAAGAAGATGCTCAAGTCAAAATCCTTCCAACTGAAAGTATTGTTGATACCGCCATAGAAATCAGGCAAGGCATTACCAATAATGGTCTTATCACTTTCAGTAATTTGGTTGTCTTCACTACCGTCCACGTTCTTAAATTTCCAGTAACCTGGCTGGATATTCTTCTTGTCGCCATGATAAGGTACACCGTCCTTCAATGTATAAGTTTTGGTTGTAGCATCGTAATTGAAGTCTTCCACCTGATACAATCCGTCAGTCACATAACCGTAGAATTGTCCCAATGGTTGATTTACTCCAATCTGATGGGATGCCCCCGCACCACTATAACCAAAGTTGGCCAGATACAACTGTACATCTTCACCTGTCAGTTTCTTAACCTTGTTCTTGTTGTGGGAGAAAGTAACCGAAGTGTTCCAAGTAAAATCTTTGGATACGATGTTTGCCGTATTGATAGTCAAATCCACACCCGAATTTTGAGTTTCGCCTGCGTTGATAACCATACTAGTATAACCGGAAGAGTTAGGCAGTTTGGCATTCAGCAGCAAGTTGCTACTGCGATTGATGTAGAATTCCGGCGAGAATGTGATACGCTGGTTCAAGAAACCAAAATCTATTCCTACGTTGAATGTCTTATTTGCCTCCCATTTCAAATCGGGATTAGGCACCTGACGAGAAGCATAGCCTGCTTGTGCACCGTTGCCATTGGCAGCAGTAACAGAATTCATAAGAGCAAGACTTTGATAACTACCAATACGATTGTTACCCGCAAGTCCATAACCGATGCGGAATTTTAAGTCGGAGAAGATTCCCAGATCCTTGATAAATTCTTCTTCGCTTAAACGCCATGCAGCCGAGAAAGCCGGGAAATATCCCCACTTGTTGTTCTTACCGAACTTGGAAGAACCGTCAGCACGGACTGAAGCAGTAAAAAGATATTTATCCATCAGGTTGTAGTTTATACGTCCAAAGAAGGAAAGCAATTTATCATCGTAGTTTTCACTGGAAGTGGGAACACCTGGAACACCCAGTGAGAGGTCTCCCAAACCTATTTCATCATTCGGAAACTGACTGGCACTTGCAGAAAAGCTGCGTGACCATCTTTCCACATATTCATGTCCGGCAATGACTGTAAAGTCATGAATTTTGTTTTTCCAAGAATAGGTCAAAACATTGGAAGTCTGAAAACTGCTATTTTCCAAATTAGTAATTGAACCTTGAATACTGGAACGCTTACCTGTAATAGACTCATCACCATAGAATACATCATTACGGCGAGTCTGATAGCGCATACCTACCGTACTACGGAAAGATAGTCCTTTCAGCAGCTTAATGGTAGCGCCACCATTGGCCTGGAAAGTACGCCATTCCCTATCGTTGAGCTCTTCTGCTGCCGAAATCAGCGGATTCTGCATAACGTTGCCATTATCATCTGCCAACAGAGGATCTTCGCCGTATAATAAATCTTCATCTACCCCCATAATACCTACTGTAGGACGATACTGCAAGATGTGCTGCATCTTGTTGAAGCGGTCACCACCTTCTGATGTACCCATGCCTTCCACACGCATCTGGTCGTAACTGATACGTGAATTTACCGTTAACCATTTGTTTATCTCATGATTCATGTTGAATGAGATGTTATGCTTTTTACTACCGCTGTATACCATAGCACCTTCTTCGTTGTAGTATGAGTAAGCCAGACTGTAATTCATCTTCTCCGTCTTTCCGGATACACCTACACGATAGTTTTGAGTAATAGCATTACGACCCAAGGTTTCATCTTGCCAGTCGATACCCTTGCGACCATTATATATGGAAGCGAGATCGCTGAACTTACCGTATCTCTCTTCCCATTTGGTCATACCATCCGCACCGGAATCTCCTGTACCCATTCTCCACAATGTACGTTCGTAATCCAATCTGGCAAATTCACCGGCATTAAGTACATCCAATTTGTTTGCAATCTTTTTGACACCGACATAACTGTCAAAAGTCACTGTAGCCTTGCCACCTGATTTACTACCATTCTTCGTAGTGATTACAACTACACCATTGGCACCACGAGCACCATAGATGGCAGTGGCCGAAGCATCCTTCAACACGTCAATGGTTTCAATTTCAGCGGGGTCGAGGGTAGACATACCGTCTTCACTGGGAAAGCCGTCGATAATGTAAAGAGGTTCGTTACTTTGTGTGATAGAGATACCTCCACGCACACGTACGGAAATGGAAGCACCCGGAGTACCTTCACTCTGCTGCACCATCACACCTGCCATGCGTCCGGTCAAGGCTTGTGTAACATCACTTACTGGCACTTTAGAAAGTTCTTTGCTGCTAACGGAGGTTACCGACCCGGTCAAATCTCTACGAGGAACGGCAGCATAACCAATTACCACAACGTCTTCCAGTAATACGGCATCAGCCTGTAGAGTCACATTGATTACACTTCGGTTATTGACTTTCACTTCTTGCGGAGTCATACCTACATACGAGAAAACCAATACATCTTTGGATGCATCATTCACTTTCAGAGTATAGTTACCATTTACGTCGGTAACTGTTCCAACACCGGCAACACCTTTAATGGTTACACTACCTCCAATCACTTCATATCCTTCACTATCAATCACCTTACCAGTTACTGTCAAACTTTGTGCGTATGCAGCCAAACAGACAAAAGCGAGGATAAACATTAAAAACAATTCTTTCAATTTGTACATAATAAATAATCTAAGGTTTAACTTTAGAATTTTTCTGATGACAAACATACGACAAGCACTAAAAAAAGTGCAAAAGTATTGTTTTTGTTACTTTTACTTTTACACTTTTTCCATACCAATATTGTTCACTACACACTATTTTTGTGCAAAAACAACTTCACAGATTACCACAAAAGGAAAATCATCCGATTAAGCAATAGCTTTATCTGCTTGGATTGCACGAAAAACAAATTGTACAAAACATCTTTTCAAGGCTTATTTCAAGAAATCAGCTCGTATCGGAGCAAAACAGTCAATCAAAACTCCAGGCTCCAGACAAACGCAGCCATGCAAAATATCCGGTTCAATATAAATACCGTCTCCCGCTTCCACAATCTTCTTTTCATCACCCACTGTAAACTCAAATTTACCACTTACCACATAAGTCGTTTGCGTGTGGTAATGCGTGTGAGGAGTTCCTATAGCCCCTTTCTCAAATTTGACTTTAACCAACATTACTTGCCCATCATAGCCCATAATCTGTCTGGCCACACCTTCACCTGCCGGCTCCCACGCTTTTTCTTTCTCTATAATAAAAGTATTGCTTCTTGTTTTCTTAATAGGACTATCAGGCACTCTATTATTGGCATTCAAACCCGTTACCGCAAAAAGAACTACTCCAATCATACATACACATCTTTTCCATGTTTTCTTTTTCATAATTAGTAAACTTTAGTTGATTAAATATATTATTCTGATATTGTTTCAAATTTATAAATAGTGACCTGCCGATATATTTCTCCCGGCAACAAACTTGTAGCAGGAAATTGAGGATTATTGGGAGCATCGGGGAAATGCTGCATTTCAAGACAAAATCCATAATATCTGCCATATTTCTTTTCACCATGACCAATAAGATAATCCATATTTGAATTTGGAATATAAAATTGCATTCCCGGTTCAGTAGTGTATGCTTTCAACACTCTACCGGATATAGGTTCCACTACGATAGCTGCCAACTCTAACGAACCTGGGTATTTATCCAGTCTATAATTCACATCATATCCTTTTCCCATTTTCTGTACTCTTTTTTCCACCGATTGTGGAGAAGTATAATCATATACAGTACCCACCACAGGCATTAACTCTCCGGTAGGGATACCCATGGAATCGGTAGGAGTTATGGAATCCGCATAAATCCTATAAATATGATTCAACACGTTTCTGGTGCAACCTGTTAGATTAAAATAACTATGATTTGTAAAATTAACTACCGTAGGCTTATCCGTAGTAGCTGTATATTCCAGAACAATCTCATTATGATTAGTCAGTTTATAAGCTATTGAAAGCTCTATATTGCCGGGAAATCCACCTTCCAAGTGAGCACTTTTGTATTTGAATACCACGATAGCCGTATCTTTGACGGTATAAAATGTGTCTGTTTTAAAGACTTGACGATTGAACCCGTTTGTTCCACCATGAATGGAATGTTCTTTATTGTTTTTTTCCAGATGATAAGTTTGTCCGTTCAGGCTGAATTCTGCATTTCTAATGCGATTGGCAAACCTTCCTATGGTGGCTCCAAACTTAGGATGTCTTTCCAGATAAGATTCCAGACTGTCAAATCCTAAAACCACATGTTCAAACTGCCCTTGTCTGTCAGGAACGGAAACGTCAGTCAGCGAAGCGGCATAATTTATCACTTTGATAGACATGCCGCTTGCATTGGTCAAGGTGAACATTTCTATCACATCACTTCCTTTCCAAATGCTACCATCCTTAAATACAGACGGCCGACATAAATCCGTTTGCCCCCACGAGACCGACAACCCCAAGATGGTAATCAACGTTCCAATAATACGCATCTTCATAACCTGATGATTTATACTATTTCTTTCCATATTCTGTAGGCAAACAACCGATATACTTCTTGAAACGTGCCGCAAAATAAGAAGGAGTGTTATATCCCACCATAAAACTGATTTCTGAAACGGTATACTTTCCTTCTTTCAATAACTGGCATGCCCGATTAAAACGTATCTTATGTATAAAATCAATAGCCGATTTTCCCGTTATTGCCTTTAATTTCAAATGAAGATTTGAACGGCTCATATTCATCTCACGCGCAAACTGTTCTGTAGAAAATTCCACATTGTCCATGTTTTTCTCAACGACAGCAATAGCCTTTCGCAACAGTTCCTCATCCATCGTATTGCTCGTAAGCTTTTCCGGTCTTATTTCCGTCATATTGGAATATCGCTCGAATATGCGATAACGTGTACGCAGCATATTCAGAATCTTGGTTCTCAACACTTCCATAGAGAAAGGCTTGGCAATGTAATCATCGGCTCCTACCTGTAAACCTTCCAACTGATACTTGATATCCACTTTGGCAGACAACATATAAACCGGAATATGACAAGTACGTAGATTCTGTTTCACTAACTTACATAACCTAACGCCATCCATTACAGGCATCATGACATCTGTTATAATCAAATCTACATCCTTGTCTTTCAGTATATCCAGCGCTTTTTGCCCATTCTCCGTTTCCAATATATCAAACAGCGCAGACAGGCCGTTCACCAAGTACTGCCTTAATTCCCTATTGTCCTCTACGACCAAAATAGTACCACGTTTACAGTTTTCCTCATCCGTACTAACTTCTTCCCCGAACTTTTCGTCATCACCGATATAAATGTCGTTTGCATTGGTGGAATATACACGTTGTTCTCCTTCATCCCCACTTCTTCCTAACAACTCTTCTTGTGTATATACGGATTCATCTTGCGGCAGATAAATCGTAAAGGTAGAACCTTTACCGACTTCACTCTGTAGAACAATCCGCCCATGATGTAATTCCACCAGACGTTGAACCAATGAGAGTCCGATACCACTCCCTTCACGTCCATTTTCTATCTGATAGAAACGTTCAAAAATCTTTTCCTGCTTCTCCAATGGGATGCCAATGCCAGTATCTATTACTTGCAAGACAAGATTGTCATCTTCTATGTAAAGTTTCACAATGATACTTTCGCCGACTTCGGTATATTTAAAGGCATTCGAAAGCAGATTATTTGCAATTAAATCCAGATAGTTCTCATCGAAAATAACATTTTTATCTTGCAACTCTGTATAGAAGTTATAGTCTATATCCTTCCTTTTAGACAAACTTTCATAATTCATAAAACAGTTCAATATCCGCTTATAAGCATTGGAATACACAGCCCTGAGTTCAAATATCCCTAACTCAGCACGCCGGAAATCCATTAACTGATTAACCAAATGCAAGAGGCGGTTGGTATTCCGCTGCACATAAAGCAACTGCTCATGCTCCCAATGCCCGCTGATACGATCAAGTAATTCCTGCAAAGGCGCAACAATCAAAGTCAACGGAGTCCGTAACTCGTGCGAGATATTAACATAAAAACGGATTTTCATCTGGCTTATCTCTTCCCGCTTTTCTTTATCAAGCCGTTCCATTCGTATTTCAGCCTGCATACTCTTGCGTAGCCAGAAGAAGCGTACGATACCGAACACCAACAAAGCAAACGACAAAGCAAACAAGGAAAGCGCCCACCAAGTAGAATACCAAACCGGCAATATATGTATATGAAGTATGGCGGGTTCCTCATTCCATTTACCATCATTGTTCGCTGCTTTTATACAAAAAGTGTAATCCCCTGCTGGCAAATTGGAGTAAGAAACAAGGCTGATATCATTCTGCTTATACCATACATTATCATATCCCTCCAGTTTGTAGGTAAATGTATTATGTTTACCCGCTATATAATTGGAAACGACAAAAGAAATGGCGAATGAATTCTGAGATGAAGATAAAGTTATACGATTCACGTATGTAATACTTTCCTTTAAAATTCCGGTTTCATCATCCGGTAATACCTCCTTATTATGAACAAATAATTTATTGATCACAGGTTTGGGAGCATAAGGATTATCAATCAACGTTTCAGGACGGAATGAAGTAATGCCGTTGACTCCACCAAACAACATGTAGCCATTGTCTTTTCGACAATAAGCCCCAGCATTAAACTGGTTGCCTTGTAATCCGTCCATAATCGTGAAATTACGAAACTTCCCACTCTCCGAATTCAGACAACTCAACCCTTGGTTCGTGCTTATCCATAAACGCCCGTAAGCATCTTCCAGAATTCCATAAATAACATTACTCGGCAGACCGTTTTCTGTAGTATATTGCAGAAACTGCTTATCACTTTCTTTCAAAGCAAACAATCCGTTACGTGTTCCAATCCACAGATATCCGGAAGATGTTTCGTAAAAACAATTCACAAACGCTTGCTTCAACACAGAAGCTATCTGAAAATCCGTATTAGGGAGCAAAGAGGTACCTACCTGGTTAAAAACAGAAATTCCCATTTCTCCCCCAGCCCATATACGTTTCTTTGAGTCACAAAACAACAAGCGATTGTATTGCTGCAATTTATGCCCGTCCCCATCTACATCAACAATCGTAAAATTGCGTTTATCTATATCAAAATGCAATAAATATTCCAGCGATGCCACCCAAAGCCCCCCATACCCGTCTGAAATAATAGAATAGATATTATTGCTCGGCAAATTGCTATTGTGACGATTATAATATTCTATGTAACCGGATTTACGATGTAAAACCATCATTCCTCCGGCATGTGCCCCCACATATATTCTATCTTGTACCTCATCTACATACACCGTCTTGATATCCTTGAAAGGTACATCTAGATTGCCCGAATTGAATAGATAATTCTTATATAGCTGAGAGGCATTATCATAGTAATTCAAACCGCCATCGCTCGTGCCAATCCACAAATTATGCTTGTTATCCTCAACAATGCAACTGACCACATTATTACTGAGTGAGTTCAAGAACGGGACATGTTTGATACGCTGGAAACGGTTACACAAAGGATGATAATAATTCAGCCCTCCCCAGTAAGTACCCAGCCACATGCCACCCTGCGAATCTCTGAAAATACTCCGGACTGAATTCTGCGATAAACTTCCTTCCTGAATCTCAGAGCTTTTAATGGACGAGAAACTGTCTGATCCCTCCTTGTAGATATTCAATCCACCATAGGTTCCCACCCATAGGCGATTCTCTGTATCCAGTGCTAAAGAACGCACATAGTTTGAGTTCAATCCTGATTTCCCATCTTCATAACGGTAATTCTTCAGCTCCTTTGTCTTCATGTCGTACAGATAAAGTCCATCTCCCTCCGTAGCCAGCCATATTCTATTAAACATCTGGCACAGAATGGCATGAACCCGGATGCCAGTAGGCACATCCACTAGTTTCTCCAAAATACCGTTTGACAAAGTATAAATATATACACCTTCCTCAGTACCTATATAGATACAATCACCCTGGCGTACCAAAGCTGCCGGCTGCAATCCATGCAAAGAAGAGGATAATGTATCCGAAAGGAAACACTCTTTCTTTACATCAAAAAGCAGAATGCCTTCGGCAGTACCCAACATCAACCAATCTTTTTTTATCGGGATAATACTGGTCACAGCTACGTTCAAACCATTTCTCTTATAATAATAATTGGAAAATTCATCCTTATAATGATTGTAAAGAGACAACCCCTCACGAGTTCCTATCCAAATCCGGTCTGAATCATCCATTGTGATGCAACGGGATATATCGCTGGCAATACTTTTGGGATTGGTATATTGATGACGATATACAATAAAGTTGTAACCATCATATTTATTCACACCATCATACGTCGCAAACCATAAATTCCCTCCTTTATCCTGATTAATCGCAAAAATCGTACTATGCGACAATCCTTCCTCCAAACCAATATGGGAAAAGTGAATATCTTCAGTGACATCGGCATTCAACATGTAGGGGAATAATACTTCTAAAAGCACTAACAAATATTGCTGTATTTTCATGTTTGTAATCTATTATGAGGCAAATAAATAAAACACATTAGCAAAAGTAAATATTAATCTGTATTTTCTTGCCAATACTTTCCGGTATTATTCGCAAAGGTACAAAAGAGAATCCTGGAACCGGATTAAAGATTCGTCCATCACTATCTGTCGGTGCTACATCTATATATCCTGCTTCGCAAGTGATGTACAATATCCCCTTATTTTTTTTTATGGAAGCTTCTCGCGTACTTATCCTCACCTCTTCTTTGGGCGACGCGATAACTGGCAACACAAGGTAAGCCGAGTCATTGCAACGTTCCACGCTTATGCTCACTCCTTGTTCTGAAAATGCATAGTTCACCTCTACCGGTACTTCTCCCTGCTTTGGAGACTGTTGATTGATATCAACCAAATGAGAATTTACATTAAATCGACAGAACCCGTCTTCTATAAAACAAGTAATGTCCGTATTCAAATCGTCCAGATTACTATATGCAACTTCATCCTGAATCGATTCAACCCGGGGGGTACCTCCCATCAGATATTTACGGACATTGTCCTGCATATTGGGAGCTTCAATCAATTTATACCGGTTCATAGTCGCAGCAAATATAGGTCCTGCCTGAGCATGCCACAACAACGAAAGAGCACCTCCCATTGGATGAGTCCCTTTCACTTTATATTCGGCGTCATATCCGGTAAATGTGGCACGCCAATCTCCTTGGGATAAAAGCCACGTACGAATATCCTTAAAGAACTTCACTCCGTAAACGGAGTCACGGGGAAGCTTTTCCAAAGAAGTCATTTTCACAGAAGGCAGTTCTAAAAAAGAAGCCAACGCCTTGGCATGCCCAAATGTATGATGAATACAAGGAGAAACACCGGATGCAAAATAATGCATTCCTCCATAAAGAAGTCCACCATGGGTAGCCTTACTCAATAAACGGATATTGCAGCGAATGGCTTCCAAATATTCCGGATGACGGGCAGCAGCCATCAAATAATAACCTCCCATAAAGCCATCACTGGTACGCCCGCCCCAATAAGTCCATTTAAAGCTTCGTGTTCCCCAACTGTTGTCCCAAGCGCCATCGGGTAACATAAACTCAAGATGAGTATCCATGGAACGTTCCACAAGCGAAAATAGTTCCATGTCGTTTGCCATCACTGCATAATATGCCATATTAGGCAGTGATTCTTCTACATTATAAAGCAAATCTACCGGACGGCAACCGTTTGGAGTTTCTGAGGCGATATTAGGTCCCTCGCCATACAAGAAACAGTCATTCACGGTAAAATATTCTTTTAATCCGAGAGCTATCTCTTCGGCTTCCTTCTTAAATTCAGGCCGATTGCACATTTCACCGATAGCATATAGTGCATAGGTTGCTGAAGCAGAATAATTTACATTCATATTTCTCATGCCTTCTCGCCTTCGGCTATAAATGAAAGGATTGTTCATCATAAACTCACCAGCCTCTACCAATCGCTGTTTCCAATGATGATGGGTTGAATCATCCAATAGATGTCCGTGATAATGCAAAGCTTCATAAAGAGCAATCGCTGCAAATACCGTCGTACCGTTCCAATCCGATACATGTACATCGTTCATCCATGACCCGTCCGGACGGTGCACATTCTCCATCCACGCCATCAAGCGCTTGGCTCCAAGCAAATATTTTTGGTTTCCGGTCTTTTCTGCCAAATACATCAAAGGAAGTACGGCATCACCTATACGTCCATGCATACGGGCACATGCAGGGCATAAGACTCCTCCATCAAGTGCGGAATCGGAATAGGTGCACTGATAAGCCAGAAAAGCATCCATCCATTCCGTCAACAGCTTATCCGCTTCACTACGCAATGAATCATCAAAAGAGTTCGCATTTACATTCTGGGCTTGTCCTGCCAAAGATGATACACAAAACAGCACCATCATAAACAACATGTTTTTCATATCTCTTTCATGGTTAGATTTTAATGCTCAAAGTTAGTCCTTTGTTATCAGTATTTCACTCTCTTTTTATTCAATATCATGCCAATGGGCGTTTAAACCTCTTGTAATATTGTTGAATCAATGCTAATATTGTTGAAACCTCACTTGCCAAAACAATATTGGTACACTTTTAAACATAAGGAAGTCTCAGTTAAACACAAACGGACTACTTTAGCTGCGGGAAACAAATGTTCTTAATTCTTAATGCTTTATGAGACACCTACCTTTATTAATGTGTACTGCCTTCTGCGGATTGTATTCCACACAGACAAAGGCGGCAGACACAAAAAACGAAAAGCCCAATATTCTTTGGCTCACCTTTTGTTTCCGAAAAAAAGACTAACCAATTTTCTAATCTCTTCATCGTTTCTGTCAGAAGCATACTTTTCATTCGGCAATATGCTCGTAAATTTATCTAGTGCGATAATTACTTTAGCTGACCGCTTTTTTGCTTTTTAGATACCTTGAGGTATCTATAGAAATCATTTCTGGCAACTTTAGCAACATGAGCCCTAAAATTGACTGACTGTGTAGGTGGATTTTGTTCCATATTCCTAAATATGTGTCATTCAGTCATCGTCCCATTGGAAACTTCAATTATCGTTGTCTCACTCTGTCGAAAAACAACTTTTCCTATCGAAGCTAAGAGTTCGCTATTGATTTCTCCATATTTCTCATACTCACAGCTTCCGATGAATAAATAAGAAATCTTATACTTTTCTATCAAAGATTTTATTTGATCAGCGTTGCTTGAAGTGTATATGGTCTGTACGTCCTCTTTTCTCTGGTTTTCTTCTTCCAGATCATTTCTCCACAGCCATTCATGCACATACCAGCCCATAACAGTGGGAAGACCGGTCATCGCAGAAACTCGTTCGTATTCGGAATAACTGTCGCCATTTGCCTCCAGTACTACCGGGGAACCCTCGATGTTTTCTTTAAGCCACCTGATCGCACCGACATCCTCTGCATAGTCTGTTTCCAGGAACGCTGTCGCATTCAGTCCTTTGTACTGGGACGGATCCAGCACCTGTCCGAACCAGGAATCTACGCTCTTACCAAAATATCCGCAGGTCCACAGAAGAAGGGCAAGTCCGATCACACCGACCGCCTTGAGGATCTTCTTGCGGTTTACAAACAGCTGTCGGAAGATCACATACACCATCGTCATTCCAAACATGATGTATGCCTGATAAGTCAGCTTGAACATGGTATTTGCACGGGCATTTCCGTTCTCATAGATATCACGGACATAAACCAGTTCCGGGATCGCCACAAGTCCGATCGCGCACAGTCCCATGATCACTGCAAAAAGATCCGGTGTTCGGATCGCTTTCATCAGGCGGTACAGAGATTTGTGATTTAATCTCTTAAGTTTTCCTACGATCAGGGAGATCACAAACACAAGTGTCAGGATCGTCGGAAGTCCCCACAGGATCAGAAGCTGATGCGGAAGGGAATGGTTCTGTGCCAGTCTCACGCCCTGCACCATTGTCGTAAACTGTAAGGTAAAAGGAAGGATGATCACGGTCGCAACGGCGAAAATCTCTACTGCCTGTGCCGCTGTCACTGCGATGATACGTTTGATATCACCTTAGATCGGAAGAGCACAC
>OIEM01000683.1_pt1 | contig 16112 bp, 7 predicted proteins | sample 1581761 | NCBI WGS metagenome assembly OIEM01 (sample SAMN01760978, study PRJEB22395) | human gut metagenome | reverse complement strand
AGAGAAAATCGGAACGGTGACAACCAACGGCGGCAGGCTGAATCTGCGAGACGGAGCCAGCACCAGCTACAACATCATTGGTCAGCTTCCCTGTGGCGATACCGTCACGGTGATCGGCGAGGAAAACGGCTGGTACAAAGTCATCGTGCCCGAAAAGGAAGGCTATGTATACGGCGGTTATCTGAATGTCAGCGAGAGTACGGTTGTTGCCGGCGATAATACTGATGTCAGTTCAGATGGTACAGAGAGTTCCGGAGCCCCGCTGACGCCCGACGGCAACCTGGAACTTGTGGATGACGTGTACCAGACCTCGGACGGGAAGCAGTTCATCACGGTGCAATCCAAGAATGACAACACCTTTTACATCGTCATTGACCGGGATAAGAACGGTGAAAATGTCTATTTTCTGAATCTGGTGGACGAGGCTGACCTGATGGCGCTGATGCAGGACGGCGAGGTCACGGTCAAATGTACCTGTACCGACCGCTGTGAAGCCGGCGATGTTGACTTGAACTGTCCGGTCTGCAAGACCAATCTGACGGAATGCACCGGAACGGTAAAGGAGGAACCGGAACCCACCGTCGTTCCGGAGGAGCCGGAAGAACCGGAGCCTGAAAAGAGCAGCTCCGCACCGCTGCTTCTCCTGCTGCTGATTGCCGGTCTGGGTGCGGGCGGCGCTGTGTACTGGTTCAAGTTCAGAAAGCAGAAGCCGGATACCAAGGGCCCCGATGATCTGGACGATTACGACTTCGGCGATGACGACGAAGATGATGAGGAGGAATACATCATCGAGGACGATCAGCCGGAGGAAACGGATGAAGCGTAATGGCGCAGACAGCATCTGCACCAATCAGAGAAAGGAAGGATAACGATATGAAGCTTGTGATTACCGAAAAGCCCTCTGTGGCAAAATCTATTTCTGCCGTCCTTGGCGCTGACAAGCGCCGGGACGGTTATTTCGAGGATGAGAATTATCTCGTTTCCTGGTGCTTCGGCCATCTGGCGGAGCTGGCCTCCGCTGAGGTGTATGACGAGGCGTATGCCAGATGGAGCCGCGAACAGCTCCCCATCATTCCTGAAAGCTGGCAGTACAGCGTCGGGCGTGATAAGAAAAAGCAGCTGGATCTGCTGACGGAGCTGATGCGCCGTTCGGATGTGACGGAAATCATCAACGCCTGCGACGCGGGACGCGAGGGCGAGCTGATTTTCCGCACCGTCTATCTGCTGGCGGGCTGCGTGAAACCCGTGAAGCGCCTCTGGATTTCTTCCATGGAGGACGCGGCAATCCGCGAGGGTTTTGAAAATCTGCGCGACGGCAGTGAGTACGACCATCTCTATGATGCTGCGCTTTGCAGAAGCAAGGCGGACTGGCTGGTGGGCATCAACGCTACCCGGCTTTTCTCGGTGCTGTATCACCGCACGCTGAATGTCGGACGCGTGGTGTCGCCTACACTGGCGCTGCTGGTACAGCGGGAAGCGGAAATCAAGGCATTTCAGCCGGAGCCTTTTTATACGGTGAAGCTGGATACCGGCGATTTTACAGCTGTCAGTGAAAAGCTGAAAAACAAGCCGGATGCGGAAAATCTGAAATCTGCCTGCACAGGAGCGCCGGCAGTGATCCGCAGCGTGGAGCAGAAAGAAAAATCTGAAAAAGCCCCTGCGCTCTATGATCTGACAACGCTCCAGAGAGATGCCAACCGCATCCTGGGCTTCACCGCTCAGCAGACGCTGGACTACCTTCAGTCCCTGTATGAGAAAAAGCTCTGTACCTATCCGCGAACCGACAGCCGCTTCCTGACGGACGATATGGAAAGCGGGGTTCCGGCCGTCGCTGCCTGCGCCGCCGGGATTCTCGGCGTATCGGTCGGAGATGTATCTGCAAAGCAGGTCTGTGATAGCCGTAAGGTTTCTGATCACCATGCCGTCATTCCCACGATGGTTGCCGGAGAAGCTGAACTCTCTGCGCTGACGGCCGGGGAGCGCGAGGTTTTGAAGCTGGTTGCCCGTCAGGTGCTGATGGCGGTCAGTGCGCCGTATTCCTATCTGGAAACGGTAGTAACTGTTGAATGCGGCGGGCAGGTATTCACCGCAAAGGGAAAAACGGTGCTGAACACCGGCTGGAAAAGCTATGCGGCGGGCGAACAGAAGGAAAGGGTACTCCCTCCGATGACGGAAGGACAGTCCATTGACAGTTTTGATGTTTCGCTGGAGGAAGGAAAGACAAAGCCGCCTGCCCGATACACCGAGGATACGCTGCTTTCCGCCATGGAAAATGCCGGTGCAAAGGAAATGCCGGATGACGCCGAGCGCAAGGGGCTGGGCACACCCGCCACCCGCGCCGGGATTCTGGAAAAGCTGGTTTCCTCTGGCTTTGTGGAGAGAAAGAAGAATAAAAAGGCAGTCAGCCTGGTGCCCCAGGATATCGGTATCTCCCTGATTACGGTGCTTCCGGAGCAGCTCCAGTCTCCGCTTCTGACTGCGGAATGGGAGAACATGTTGAAGGAGATCGAGCGCGGTGAGCTCTCCCCGGAGGCATTTATGGCGCAGATCAGCCGCATGGTTTCCGAACTGGTGCGCGACTACGAGCCTGTGAGCGGTGCGGAGGTGCTCTTCCCGTCCGGACGCCCGGTGGTCGGAAAATGCCCCCGCTGCGGCGGTCCGGTTGCGGAGAGCAAGACCGGATTCTTCTGTGAGCGCCGTGACTGCCGCTTCGGACTCTGGAAGGACAACCGCTATCTGTCCGCAAAGCACATCATTCTGACAAAAAAGATGGCGGAGGCGCTTCTGAAGGACGGCAGAACCTTTGTCAGCGGCATGTATTCCGAAAAGACCGGCAAAAGCTATTCCGCCTACCTCGTACTGACGGACGACGGGCAGAAATCCAGCTATGCTCTGGAGTTTGACAGGGAGAAGTCCGGCGCATGAAGCTGAGCCCCGCAGAGCGCGAAACAATTATCCTGTTTTCCGATGCAGACGATACCGCCAGCGTCTACACCTACGACAGGAGGCTGATTAAAAAGCTGGACGCCCTTTGCACAAAATGTCCGGAAGAAGTGTATGAGGAGAAAAAGCGCTCCTCTGCCGGTGCGAAAAGCTATATCGTGCCGAAAAGCTGCGTTTCCGTCCGCGAGCCGTTTTCCAGAGCACGGCGCGAGGCGGCAAGCAGGCGCGCAAAGGAGGCCGGCACTGTCCCGCCGGACAGAAGCAAAGGCCGCGATTCGGATGAATAATGCAGGGAGATGGGCGCAGGGCTTCGGCTCTGCGCCCCGTTTCCCGGAAAGGATGGTATATGGCAGAAAAACAGAACAGCCGGGACAGGCTGAAGGAGATCACGGCGAGTATTGAGGACGGCATCAAGGAACTGTTCCAGTCGGAGACCTATGCGCAGTATCTTCAGACCATGAGCCGGTTTCACCATTACAGCGTAAACAATCAGGTGCTGATCCACATGCAGAAGCCGGACGCCACGCTGGTGGCGGGCTTCAACAAATGGAAGAATCAGTTCGGCAGAAATGTCATCAAGGGAGAACACGGCATAAAAATCATCGCCCCGACTCCCTTCAAGAAGAAAATCGAGCAGGAAAAGCTCGACCCGGATACGCAGCTTCCCATGCTGGATGCGGACGGGAAAATCATTACGGCGGAAAAGACCATCCAGATTCCCATGTACAAGCCGGTGACGGTGTTCGACGTTTCACAGACCGAGGGCAAGCCTTTGCCCCAGCTGGCGCATGACCTGTCGGGCAATGTGGCGAATTACGATGTGTTCATGGAGGCGCTGCGGCGTTCTTCTCCGGTTCCCATTTCCGTTGAGGTAATGGGCGGCGGTATGGACGGTTACTTTGACCTGGAGCATCAGGATATCGCCATCCGCAAAGGCATGAGCGAGGTGCAGACGGTATCTGCGGTCATACATGAGATGGCGCACGCGCTGCTTCACAATCGAAAGACAGCAGATGAACCTGCTCCGAGCTGGGATGTGGTTATGGTCAGCGAAGGAGGAACGAAGCGCGCATTCAGTTCCGGTTTTGAGACTGAGGAAGAAGCGGAAAAATTTGCTGAGTCGGAGGGCTGGCGCTATTTGGATGAGAATGAATTTGAATGGCGTCTGGAAGTTGAGGAAGCATCCCCCGAAGTAAAAGTACAGGAACTCTCCCGCAGTACCGAAGAAGTGCAGGCAGAAAGTATCTCCTATGCGGTGTGCGCCTATTACGGCATCGCCACCGGTGACAACAGCTTCGGCTATATCGCGTCCTGGTCAAAGGATAAATCCCTGCCGGAGCTGCGGGAAAGTCTGGAGGTGATCAGCAAGACCGCAGACGGCCTTATCAGCGACATCGACCAGCACTATGCGGAAATTCTGAAAGAGCGCGAGGCGGAGCTGATTGCCGCTGAACCTGCCATGGCGGTGGAGCGCCTTTATACCGTGGATAAGCAGTATCTTCATGTTCAGCGCACGGAAACCGGCGTGGATTACACGATTTACGATAATGCATCCATGAAGAAACTCGACGGCGGTCAGCTGGATATGGAGATCAGCACACTTGCCGAGGCAGCGCTGGAAATTTGCAAATCCCATGGAATCGGGCAGAACGCCCCGCTTCAGGTTGCGGATATCGGAATACTGGATGAGTTGCAGGCTGCGCAGGATGCAGCGATTGCCATTGAGCCGCCCGTTCAGGAGAACCCGGAGCCGGACATTCCGCCTGATCCGGCAATTTCCGTGGAGGCGCGGAACGCCTACGGCTATACGGATGATGCGATGCTCCCGCTGACAAAGGAGCGCGCTATGGAGCTGTTTGAGCGTGATGTGCCGGTATATCTTCTCTATGGGGACAATACCGAGGCAATGGCTTTTGAACAGACTGAAATTCTGAATCATGACGGCATCTTCGGCATTGATCGCGCAGACTGGGAGGCTGTGAAAGAGCAGTTTCCCGTCATCACGGAAAACAGATGGCAGAAAGCATTCCAGCAGAATCCGGCAGACAGCTACTGCATTTATCAGCTCCGCAGATATCCGGAACTGGCGGAGCTTCGCTTTATGAATTCTCACTATCTCCGGGAGCATGGGCTTGAGCCTGCTTTTGACAATTATGAAGCGGTATATTCCGGCTCTCTCCCGTCTGGCAGCAGTACAGAAGCCCATTTGGATGATCTGTACATGAAATTCAACACTGCTCATCCGCAGGATTTTACCGGACACAGCCTGTCGGTCAGTGACATTGTTGTCCTGAGACAGAATGGTGCGGTAAGCTCTCACTATGTGGACAGCGTGGGCTTTACAGCTGTGCCCGCTTTTCTGCCGGAAAACTATCTCAAAAATGCGGAAATGGCGATAGAGGACGATTACGGAATGGTGGATGGCATCATCAACAACGGCTCAAAGGAACAGCCGGAGGTCAAGCCCAAGGCTCCCGATTTATCGGCGCTGTTTGAAGCTGCCAGACAGGTCGTACAGGAGGAAAAGCCCGCTCCTGAACCGAGTAAAAAACCTTCTGTTCTGGCGATGCTCCATGCACCCGCGCCGCCCAGAAGCGAAAAGACCGCGCAGACAAAAAGCGCAGAAAGGGATATGATATGACGAATTTCACGAACGACGAGATGAATCTGATGTGTATCTACAGCGCCGGCAGCGGCCGCACCGGCCTGATGCAGAAACTCACGGAAATGAAGAAGTACCTGGAACGCGATGAGGTGCAGCTCCTGGCGTTGACCGAATCAACGCTTGCAAAACTGGCAATACTGACCGATGAGGAGTTCGGGCAGCTGGAGCTCTACCCCGATTTCGATATCTGATTCTATTCCGAAAAAAGGTGCAGACGCACCAGATTTCGGAATACGGCTTGATTTCTATTTCAGATTTTTGCGGTTTCCTGCAAAAATCTGAAATAGGATGGTTCTAAATCAAAAAATGTGTAGGAAGAAAGCGTTCGTATGATACGGGCGCTCTTTTCTTTTTGGAAAGGAGACGTGATCTATGGCAAGCAAATTGCAGGAGTACCGAAGAATGTCGGAAGAGGCGCAGCGGCAGCTGACCGGAAGCCTGGAGCGTTGGCAGTCCTTCCTCGCCACCGCGTCGAGACTGTACAAATACCCGTATCACGAGCAGGTCATGATCCATGCCCAGCGCCCGGACGCCACCGCCTGTGCAGAGTTCGACGTCTGGAACAATACGATGCGCCGGTATGTGCGGCGCGGTTCCAAGGGCATCGCGCTCATCGATACCAGCGGCGACCGCGAGAGGCTGCGCTATGTGTTTGATGTTTCCGATACCGGCACCCGGCCCAATTCCAGAAGCCTGAACCTGTGGGAACTTCGGGAGGAGCACATTCCGGCCGTATCCTCCATGCTGGAGAAAAACTACGGCGTGCCGGCAGGCGAAAGCCTTGCCGATCAGCTGGAGTCTGTGGCCTCTCAGCTTGCGCGGGAATACTGGCAGGACAACCGCAGGGACATCCTCGGCATCCTTGAGGATTCTTTTCTGGAAGAGTATGATGAATTCAACGTCGGAGTGGCCTTCCGGAATGCCGCCGAGGTCAGTATCAGCTATTCCCTGATGCTGCGCTGCGGTCTGGAGCCGGAAAATTACTTTGAACACGAAGACTTTATGAGCGTTTTCGATTTCAACACCCCGGAAACGGCGGGCGCGCTGGGAACAGCGGTCAGCGGCATCAATCAGCAGGTGCTGCGGGAAATCGGAGCGACTATCCGAAACTATGAACGCGAACAGATCGCGGAAAGGAGCACAGAACATGGAAATGACGTACAGGCAGAACGGGGATTATCTGATCCCGGACATCAGACTGAGCGAACAGGAGGAGACACCCATCGGGAAGTACGGTCAGATGCGGAAACAGTATCTGAAGGAGCATCGCCCGATTCTCTGGAATCGTCTGGTGCTATCGGAGCAACTGTATCCGCACCTTCGGGAGATCGACGGGACGGCGCACCGGAGGCTGGACGAGCTGATGCCGCAGATGGCGAAGCAGGCCGGCGTGACGGAGGAACTGAAGCGCAGAGACCCGCTGAAATGGGCGGGCATGATGAATATGCTGAAAGCACAGGCCGAGGAGATCATTCTGAACGAGCTGGTGTACAATTAACAGCCGAAGACCCGGAGCCTCCGGAAGAACTGAATAACGGATATCCTGCCGGGACAGAGTTTGAACAGCTTTCCATGAACCTTTTTCTCTCGGAACAGGAGCAGATATCCCAAATTGATGAAGCGGATCGCACAACCGAAGTGCCGTCCGCTTTTGCTTTTGCCCAGTCGGAAATCGACGATATGCTCCGTTTCGGCAGCAACACAAGCCACGCCAGAGAGCATATCACGGATGCATTCCAGAAGCAGAAACCGATTAAGGAAATCGCGGCGCTGCTGAAAAGAGAATTTCATGGCGGCTACGGCATCCGGGGCGAACATGGCAACTATGCCGCGTGGTATGACGGGGACGGCATTCATCTGCACAAAGGCCGTGAGGCCAGATATGCCGCTGATTCTCAGGTCATTACATGGGAGGCTGCGGCGGAAAGAATCGGTCAGCTGCTGGAAGAAGGCAGCTTTGCTTCCAATGTGGAGCTTGCCGAGGCCGGCGGGCGCGTCCGTTCCGAGCTGGCACAGAGCCTGTTCTATCTGAAGCATGACCTGAGTGAGGAAGCAAACCAGGCAGGCTACTTCTCCTCCATGGACGATCTTCCTGCCGGTTATCCGGACGCCGCCGCAGCGCTTGCGGAGAAGATGGCGGACAGTGCTTTTGCCGATACGCTTCGCGGCGAATTCCTGACATTTCTGAATGACTACGCGGAAAACAGAGAACTTCTGCGCTTTCATTATCACCGGATGGATGAGCTGTGGCAGGGATTAAAAGACATCTCTGCCGAGCGCCGGGTATATCCGGACGGGCCTGCCGAGCTTGCGGAACCGCATAGCTTTATTACCGAGGATGAAATCAGCGAAACACTTGCAGGCGGCAGTTCCACGGCGGGCGGCAAGGGCAGAATCTACGCTTATTTTACAGCAGACCACACCATGAAGGAAAAAGCGGATTTTCTGAAGCAGGAGTACGGCATCGGCGGACGCTCTCACGCGCTGTCCGGGGCTGACCATTCCTCCGAAGATCACAGTGCCAAGGGCATCCGGCTGACCAAAGGCGGATGTCCCCCTGTGGAGCTGAACTGGACGAAGGTGGCCGAGCGCATCTCCTCCCTCATCCGGAAGGACAGGTACTTCACCCAGGAGCAGAAGGATGCCTATGCGCGGATGCACGATGAACCGGAACTCTCTGAACCGGAAGAACCTGTGCAGGAAGAATCTGCGCCCGAATCGATTAAGGAGCCTGTTCCTGAACCGGCTGCTGTGCCGAAGCCTGTCACAGCCGATGAAATCAGCGATGCCCTGATTCGCTGGAATGGCAGCTTTGAAAGCAAATCCCGTGTCAACGACTATATGCTGGCACATGGACGGGAGCGCGGAGCTGCCGCATGGCTGAAGGATGAATTCGGCGGTGCGGATACCTTTTCCATTGTCACCGACCATGGAACGCTGGAATTGTCGTGGGCAAAAGTTCAGCGTCAGCTGGGGATTCTGGTAAATGACGGACGCTTCTTTACCGAGGCCGACCGGATGCTGGCGCAGGCGGAACAGATTGCCGCACAGAGCGCGGTTGCGCCCTATGAACGCTTCACCGTCATTGAAACGGACGAGGGCTACGGCATCTGGGACGATCTGCATGACGGCCTTTATGTGGACGAGGACGGCGTGACTGCCGACTTCGATTCCGAGTGGGTGGCGGAGAACTATCTGCGCGAACTGAAAGAGATAATTACCCAGCGGGAAGCCGCCGAATGGGAGTATGTGGAACGCTCCAAATATGAGGCGCAGACCGGGGAAAACGATGCGACGGATGTACAGCCGGGTATCGCTTCACCGAAGAATACTGAGTCTGCGGAAATGGAGTCTGTACCCCATTTTCAGGACGATAACGACCTGATCGGTGCGGAGCTGACGCTGGACGGCAGACGCTTTGCGGTGGATGAGGTCAGGGATGGCCGCGCCTCCCTGCGGGATATCACATTCCAGAACGGAACTGGATTTCCCATCTTCCGCAATGAACCGGTTGAAACCGTGCGCGGGATTCTCTTCCCAGAAAAAACGACGGTGCCCCAGGTGAATCTGGAAGCGGAACTGACCGAAGCGGAGCTTGCCCTGATGCGTCCGCAGATGGACGCGGCGGGTATCGACTACCTGGTTGCCAATGCCGGTTACAACAGACGAACCATCAGCTTTTCCTCCCAGCATTACCGGGAAGTACAGGATATGCTGGATGCGCTGCCTGAAGAACTGGAACAGCCTCGCTTTACTGTGGAGCTGACTTCCGATGCTTTTGAAGAGCCGTTCATCATCCGGGATAATTCCGTGCCGGAGGGACGGGACGGCCAGTATTATGATGTGGGCGGCATCTATCAGACGTTTAGTTCAGAGCAGGAGGCGCATAAATACGCCGACAGGCTGAATGGTAAGGAAACATTTGAACAGCCGCAGATGACTTCCGAGACCGAGGCAATTTACCCCAGCGAGCAGACCGGACTTCCCTATGACATCGTTACAGAACGGCTGCGCACAGAGCCGGAGCATACGCCACCCGAACCGGAGGCCAGCGCAGAAGATGTTATCAATGCAAATCCGGTTTCCGTACAGATCGGCGGCGAGTGGCAGACATTTCCCAACACCGGTGCGGCAGAACAGGCGATGTACGAAGAATACAGGGCGCAGACTCATAGGAACGCGCAGAACTTCCGCATCACGGATTCTGACCTGGGAGCAGGCGGTGCCAAGCCCAAGTATCAGGCAAACATCAGCGCCATCCGGCTGCTGAAACAGCTGGAAGCCGATGGGCTTCAGGCTACTCCGGAGCAGCAGGAAGTGCTCTCACGGTATGTGGGCTGGGGCGGTCTGGCGAACGCCTTTGACCCGGATAAGGAAAACTGGCGCGCGGAATATGCGGAACTGAAGGAACTTCTCACACCGGAGGAATACGAGGCGGCAAGAGCCTCCACGCTGAACGCTCACTACACCAGTCCCACCGTCATTCATGCCATGTATGAGGCGCTGGAGAATATGGGCTTTGAATCGGGCAATATTCTGGAGCCCAGCATGGGCGTAGGGAACTTCTTCGGCTGTCTGCCCGAATCGATGCAGAACAGCAGGCTCTACGGTGTGGAGTTGGACAGCATTACCGGGCGGATTGCAAAACAGCTTTACCCCAAAGCGGACATTACCGTGGCAGGATTTGAAACCACCGACAGACGGGATTTCTATGACGTCGCCATCGGCAACGTGCCGTTCGGGCAGTATCAGGTCAATGACCGGGCTTACAACAGGCTCGGTTTTTCTATTCATGATTATTTCTTTGCCAAGACACTCGATCAGGTGCGCCCCGGCGGCGTGATTGCCTTTGTCACCAGCCGCTACACCATGGACAAGCAGTCCCCGGAAGTCCGCAGATACATCGCACAGCGGGCGGAACTGCTGGGCGCAATCCGTCTTCCCAATAACGCCTTCAAAGCCAATGCGGGCACGGACGTTGTCTCAGATATCATCTTCCTGCAGAAGCGGGACTGTCCCATCGAGATTGAACCAGACTGGGTACATCTGGGGCGGAATGAGGACGGCTTTGCCATCAACAGCTACTTTGTGGAGCACCCGGAGATGATTCTGGGACGGCAGTCCTCCGAGAGCACCCAGTACGGCAGACAGGATTTCACCGTAGAACCCATCGAAGGGCTGGAGCTTGCCGACCAGCTTCACGACGCAGTGAAGTACATTCGCGGCAGCTATCAGGCGGCGGAGCTGCCGGAGCTCGGCGATGACGAGGCGCTTTCGGACAGCATCCCAGCAGACCCGAATGTCAAAAACTACAGCTATACCGTTGTGGACGGAGAAATCTACTACCGTCAGAACAGCCTGATGAGCCGGCCGGCGCTGAACGCAACCGCTTCGGAGCGCGTCAAGGGGCTGGTGGAACTGCGCGACTGTCTGCATCACCTGATCGATCTCCAGATGGACGCCATGATTCCGGACAGCGCAATCCGGCAGGCCCAGGAAGAACTGAACACACTCTATGACAGCTTTACCGCAAAATACGGTCTCATCAACAGCCGCGCCAATGCGCTGGCATTTCAGGACGACAGCTCCTACTACCTGCTGTGTACGCTGGAGGAGCTGGACGAGGAAAAACAGCTGAAGCGCAAGGCGGATATCTTCACCAAGCGCACCATCAAGCCCCATGAGGTTGTGACCTCCGTGGATACCCCGTCCGAAGCGCTGGCGCTGTCCATTTCGGAAAAAGCCTGCGTCGATCTTGAGTATATGCAGCAGCTGACCGGCATGGACGAGTCGGCGCTGATTGACGGCTTGCAGGGCGTTATCTTCCGGGACCCGGTGAAAAACGAATGGCAGACTGCCGATGAGTATCTCTCCGGCAATGTACGTCAGAAACTGCGGGAAGCGGAACAGGCAGCATCTGCCGATCCAGCCTATCTGCCCAATGTGGAGGCGCTCCGTTCTTCCCAGCCGAAGGATCTGGACGCTTCTGAAATCGAGGTGCGCCTGGGCGCAACCTGGATTGACCAGAAATACATCCAGCAGTTCATGGAGGAAACCTTTGAGCCGCCGTATTATCTGCGCCGGAGTATTCAGGTGCATTTCTCTCCGTTTACTGCGGAGTGGAGCATCAGCGGAAAATCCCAGCCGTCCTACAACGACGTAAACGCCTATATGACCTACGGCACGGAGCGCGCCAACGCCTATCGGATTCTGGAGGATACGCTGAACCTGCGGGATGTGCGCATCTATGACACCGTCACCGATCCGGACGGCAAGGAGCGCCGGGTTCTCAATTCCAAAGAAACAACCCTTGCCCAGCAGAAACAGCAGGCAATCAAGGACGCCTTTTCCGAGTGGATATGGAGAGATCCGGACAGACGTCAGGAACTTGTGACACGCTACAACGAGCTGTTCAATTCCAACCGGCCGCGCGAATACGACGGCTCTCATATCACTTTCAGCGGCATGAACCCGGAGATTCATCTGCGGGAGCATCAGCTGAACGCGGTCGCACACATTCTCTATGGTGGGAATACGCTGCTGGCACACGAGGTGGGCGCAGGCAAGACCTTCGAGATGGTCGCCGCTGCCATGGAGAGCAAGCGTTTGGGGCTTTGCCACAAACCGATGTTTGTGGTTCCGAATCATCTGACCGAACAGTGGGCTTCGGAGTTTCTGAGGCTGTACCCGTCTGCCAACATTCTGGCGGCAACGAAAAAGGATTTTGAGCCGAAAAACCGCAAAAAGTTCTGCGCCCGCATCGCTACCGGCGATTATGACGCCATTATTATTGGGCACAGTCAGTTTGAGCGGATTCCTGTTTCCATGGAACGGCAGGAGCGGCTGCTGCGGGAACAGATCGAGGAAGTCACTGAGGGCATTGAAGAACTGAAGAACAGCCGTGCGGAGCGCTTTACCATCAAATCCATGGAGCGCACGAAGAAAGGACTGGAGACCAAGCTGAAAAAACTGCTGGAATCCGGGAGAAAGGATGATGTCGTTACCTTCGAGGAGCTGGGCGTTGACCGGCTCTATGTGGACGAGGCACACGCCTTCAAGAACCTTTTCCTCTATACGAAAATGCGCAATGTGGCCGGACTCTCGACAACGGATGCACAGAAATCCTCGGATATGCTGCTGAAATGCCGCTACATCGATGAGCTGACCGGCGGCAAGGGCGTGGTGTTCGCAACGGGCACACCCGTCAGCAACTCCATGACTGAGCTTTACACCATGATGCGCTATCTCCAGCATGACACGCTCCAGAAGAAGGGGCTGGCGCATTTTGACTGCTGGGCTTCCACCTTTGGTGAGACCACGACTGCCATTGAACTTGCACCGGAGGGCACAGGCTATCGCGCCAGAACACGCTTTGCCAAGTTCTTCAATCTGCCGGAGCTGATGACTCTGTTCAAAGAAGTGGCCGACATCAAGACATCCGACCAGCTTCACCTTCCTGTGCCGGAGGCTGTCTATCACAATGTTGTGGCACAGCCGACAGAGATTCAGCAGGCGATGGTGCAGGAACTGTCCGAACGCGCTGCCAAAGTCCATGCAGGTGCAGTGGATGCCAGCGTGGACAATATGCTCCGCATTACCACAGACGGCAGAAAGCTGGGACTTGACCAGCGCATCATCAATCCCGATCTGCCGGATGACCCGTCCAGCAAGGTCAATATGTGCGTGGATAACATCTACCGCATCTGGGACGAAGGTCAGGCGGACAAGCTGACCCAGTTGGTGTTTTGCGATTTGAGCACACCAAAAACCGGTGCGCCAGCAGCAAAAGCAGCCAAGGCAGTTGGCGGTAATCTGGATAATCCGGAGCTTCATGCTGTCGCAGGCGCTGTTAAGGACGATCCGCCAGAACCTGAGTTTACCGTCTACGATGACATCCGTGAGAAACTGGCGGCAAGAGGCATTCCCAGGGAGCAGATCGCTTTTATCCATGAGGCCAATACCGAGGCACGGAAGAAAGAGCTGTTTGCCAAAGTCCGCTCCGGTCAGGTGCGTGTGTTGATGGGCAGCACCTTCAAAATGGGGGCCGGCATGAACGTTCGTGCGACTCGTTTGTAACTGAAAAGGTTACGCTCAAGTCAAAATTCTGCAAGATTGAAAGGAGCTTGGAAATTGATTTGAAGAACTGATATTCCAACAGGTGGAATGAGGGGGCAACGCCCTGAAACGCCTGCCTTGATACTGCGGTGTGCGGCAAGGTTTGCAGAAATTGAGCCGTGCAAAGCCCGCTGAAGTCGGCGGAAATCTGCCCCAACAGGCAGTCATGTGCTGTGGAAAGTGTCCCAGAGGTGGGATATGCAGATGATACGCCGGAGGTCTATAAAATCCCTATGGTGAGGATGTCATCCATGACCGACGAAGTCCGAGTGTTAGGGTCTATAGCGTGATATGGCAGAAATGTCATTGTCGTAAATGTACGGCGTGCGTGAGGTTGAGTAAAAATGGACGTTATGAAAAACCTTGGAGTGTTACAGGCACTTCCAAGCGCACAGGCTCATAGGACAGCCTAAGGGGATTATGCACAGATAGGAATATCGGAACGAGGAAAGGTCGGAACGCTGAGTGTCTGCACACGATGAAGCGGTGGTTACAAAAAATCGAGCAGTGAAACAAGTAACCTTTATCCCGACTGAGAGCGGCGGCAAGACTGATGAAGCCCCTGTAACAGGGGCGGAAGAATAGCCGCCAGTCATTTGCAAAACAAATATTCTAAAAAGCAATATATCAAAGGTTCGAGTAAGACTAAAAAAGGCGAAAGCCGACTTTGACAGGACGAAAACTGCTCAAACGCCAAAAGCTGAGGAACAACGAATACTATGATATGCAGTCAGTATTCGACGAACTGTATGAAAATAGTCTTGCGAAATGTGAATTTAAGAATCTTATCAGCATCATCACGGCTGAAGAAAATATCAGGTTAGCTTATAGAAATCTAAAAAAGAATGCTGGAAGCAGAACGCCCGGTACGGATGGGAAAACCATCGCAGACCTTGCCAAAATGAGTGAGCCGGAACTGATTGGTTTTGTACAGCAAAAATTCAACTGGTATCAGCCCCAGTCTGTCAGACGAAAAGAGATTCCCAAGGGTAATGGCAAAACCAGACCGCTTGGGATTCCCACCATCATGGACAGATTGATACAGCAATGCTGATGATTTCAAAATCTTTTGCAGAAAGCACAGCGATGCGGTGAAGCTGTTTGAAGCGACAAGAGCATGGCTGAAAGAGCGCCTGGGGCTGGACATCAGCCCGGAAAAGTCCAAGATTGTGAATCTGAAACATGCATATTCCGATTTTCTGGGATTCAGAATCAAGGTTCATAAAGGCAAGAGAAATCAATATGTGGTCATATCACATATTGCACCCAAAGCATTGGACAGGATAAAGGAGACTGCGAAAAAGAAAGTCAAGGCAATCCAGCACTCATCCGGTGAAATGGAAGAATTCAAGGTTGTAAGCGACTACAACAGTTTTGTCATGGGTATCCACAACTACTACCGCATGGCAACTGCTGCGTCCCCGGACATACAGCGATTAGCATTTGAAATTAAGATTTCTATAAAAAACAGGCTGCAAGAGCGAGTAAAGCGACGAAGCAATCAAACAATTCCTGAATATGCCAAACGGTATGCAAGGAGCAGGGAAATACGCTTTATCGGCAAGAACATCCTGCTTCCGATTGGTTATATTCAGCATCATCCGCCAATTCACAAAAAGAAATCGGTGAATAAATACACCGCTGCTGGACGAGCGGAAATACACAAGAATCTGGAGCGTGTAGACATGTCAATCCTGCACAGTCTCATGAAAAACCCAATTACGAGCGCCACGGTGGAGTATAACGATAACCGTATATCCCTCTATGTGGCGCAGCAAGGAAAATGTGCCATTACGAAAAAGCAGCTGTCCCTTGAAGAAATCCATTGCCACCACAAAAAGCCTAAGTCGCTGGGCGGTGGGGACAATTACGCAAACCTGATTATTCTGCATGAACGGATTCACAGACTGATTCACGCAACGCAAAAAGATACTATTTCTGCAATCATGCAGAACGTACAGCTAAACAAACAGCAGCTTGATAAGCTGAATAAGCTCAGAAAGTTAGCTGGAATCGAGGCAATTACGTTAGAGCAGCAAAACACCTGCTGCTGATTAGAATAACAATTTGTAAATGATGGAAAGCCGTGTGAGTGGAAACGCTCATGCACGGTTTGGAGTGGGGGAAAATCCGGAGGTGAGTTCGCCAAAGGATTACCTATCACTATAGGATCGTCTGATCGCCCTTCATGATCTGGACTGCCCCTGGCGGCCTGGTGATCTGGAGCAGCGTTCGGGACGCATTGTCCGGCAGGGCAATCAGAATCCTGATGTACAGATTTACCGCTATGTTACCGAGGGCACCTTTGACGCCTATCTCTGGCAGACGGTGGAGAACAAGCAGAAGGTGCGCCCAGATAGGGTGCAGTGAGAAGTTAAGGCCAAACCAC
>OIEM01000669.1_pt1 | contig 16326 bp, 14 predicted proteins | sample 1581761 | NCBI WGS metagenome assembly OIEM01 (sample SAMN01760978, study PRJEB22395) | human gut metagenome | reverse complement strand
GTTGTAGTATGTGCCTGACTTTACAGTTCTGTTATCATCATAGCCATACCATACGCCGCTGACGTAATCGGGAGTGCAGCCGATGAAGAGGTTATCTCTCCACTCCTGCGATGTACCTGTCTTACCTACAACGGGAACGTTGTTGAGCTTTGCAGCCTTACCTGTACCGTTGGGGCCTTCGATTACCTGCTGCATCAGCTTGTTCATAACATAAGCGGATTCCTCGCTGATGGACTGGATAGGTGTGTAACTGTGCTGGAGGATAGTCTCACCCGAGGGGTCAAGAACATAAGTATATGAGGTGGGAGCAAAATACTTTCCGCCGTTTCCGAAAGGCTGATATGACGCAACAAGCTCTCTGAGGTAAACGCCCTGAGTGAGCGCACCAACGGACATAGGCGAAAGGTCGGCATCGTAAGCGGTAAGTGTGGATATCTGGAATCTGTTCATTACAAACTCGAACACGTTTGAGGGGCCTGCCGCCTGCACGAGACGTGCGGAAACAGTATTCAGCGAACGCTGGAGAGCCTGGAATGTAAAGTACGATCTTCCGCTCCAAACGTTGTTTGCACCTGTGGAGCTGTAGTTTGTAGGCCATTTTCTTGTCTGACCGGGGTTGTTTTCATCGGGTATCTCAATGGGCAGGTCGGGGTAGATTGATGACCATGTGGCAAGGTTATTTTCAATGGAATAAGCATAACCTGCAATGGGCTTGAAGCTTGAACCAGCCTGTCTCTTTGCCATGGTGGCACGGTTGAAGATGTTGGAGCCTGCCTTATCGCCTATTCCGCCTGCTACCGCAAGGATATTTCCTGTGTAGTCCATGCAGATGAATGCGGACTGGGGCGGGTCGCTGAGGACGTTGTTGGAGAATGTGCTGTAGTCTCTGTACTTGGCTTCTATTGCCTCCTGCATCTCGATATCAATGGGAGTGTAGATGGTGTAGCCGCCGTTGTAGAGCATATCGCTGGCTTCATCGAACTCAACGCCGTAAAGGTTCATAAGGTCAAGGGTAACGTCACGAATGACCATATCAATGTACCAGTTCTGTATCTCGCTGGAATTGGTCTCGCTGTTGGGGTCTCTGAACTGAAGCTCCTCGTTAACAGCATCGTCATACTGCTGCTTGGAGATAGCCGCATTATTGTACATTGCCTTGAGCACCAGGAGCTGACGCTCACGGTTTGCTTCCTTGTTTGCAAAGGGATTAAGGTTTTCGGGGCTTTTGGGGATAGCCGCAAGGCAGGCAGCCTCTGCAAGATCAAGCTCGGACACGTCCTTGCCGAAATATTTGAGAGCAGCAGCCTGAACACCTGAGCAGCTTCCGCCCATACCTACACAGTTAAGGTATGCATCAAGTATCTCGTCCTTGGTACGGTATTTTTCAAGGTCAGCCGCACGGAATATCTCACGCATCTTTCTGTCCATGTTCTGCTCTTTATCACCGGTAACGTTCTTTACGAGCTGCTGGGTAATGGTAGAACCGCCCTGCTTGCTTCCGTAAAGCATACCATGGGTAAGCTCGTTGAGGAATGCGCCGAAGGTACGCTTCCAGTCAACGCCTGCGTGCTCGTAGAAACGCTCGTCCTCGATATATACGAAAGCGTCACGGACATGCTGAGGGATACGGTCGATGGATACGGGGATACGGTTGGCACCACGGCTTATCTTTGCAAGCTCTACCTGGTTGCCGTCCTTGTCATCGCCGTAAATAAAGGTCGTATAGGCAAGGTTAAGGCTGTCCAGGTCGATATCTATGGGCGTATTCTCTCTGAACTGCATTACATACACGGTAAGAGCTGCCGCAATGATAGACACCGAGATGACAACTATAAGTATAAGCGTAAGAAGCACGGTTCCGATAACGGTAAAGGTCTTTTTAACAGGGCCTGCCTTCTTCTTTTTTCTTTTCTTCTTTTTTGGAGCGGGAGCCGCCTCAGCCATATGCTTGGGAGCTGCTTCGTCAGCGGCTTTTTTGGAGAATTTCTTTTCGTTGCTCAAAATATTTTCCTCCTTATAAGGGATATGCTTGGGCACAAACACGTTATCTTACATTATATCACATAACCGAATTATTTTAAAGTGTTTTTTCGGTTTTTATCAATTTTTCCATATATTGCCGTGAAACGGTTGACGCAGGCGGCAAATTATTATATAATTATACAAACAATTATTACGGAGGCAACGGGAATGGTCAGTTATTATGAGGATGAAAACCTCTGCTCGCAGTATGTAACGGACGTAAAGCTTTCTTTCGGCAGCAAGCGCAAAAAGCTGCTCAAGGAGCTGTGCAAGTTCAAGACTGCCGCAGCAGATGAATTCTGGAGAGAGAAAATACGTGACGAAAGCTACCTGCCTTACATTATGATGTGCCGCAGCAACGAGTTTTCCGATTATCTTGCAAACCGCCTGAACGACCTTCTGGAAAGGCTGATCAGCGGTATGAATCCCTCCGATGCAGTAAACGAGGCATATTTCCTGCTCCACACCTGTTTGTTCAAAGAATCGGACAAGCTTTTTGCCGCATACGGCAGGCTTGCTTCAAAATATAAGCTCATAACCGATATGGGCATAGGCTGGGCTTCGGACGATATAATATCAGAAAAGAGCCAGCCCGATTTTCTTTATGCAAGGTATCTCCTTGAACGTGATATTGATGCGGAAAGCTCGTTTTTCAGCTTCCTCACCGACACGCTTATCCTCACCATGAGCTATGCCATAATGCTCGACAAGGACAGCGAGACCGTAACCGACAAGGTAAAGCGCCTGTATGAAGATTATCCCGATGTGTTTGCCTCGGCAGGATTTTTCGCCTATTTCATCAAGGATAACTATGCGGCGTATGACAAGTTCAGCTATCTTATGAAAGACCCTGTGGATTATCCCAAGCTGATGTGGGTGCTGGACGGTCTGGACTATGCGGACGGCAAGTATGCCCAAGGCTCCCCCACCGCCTTTTTCGCTCCCGACAATGAAAAGGTACACTTTACCATTGATATCGACGATCTGGATATAAGGTGGTACGAGTTCCTTGCATACAAGACCCTTTCAGATACAGAAAGCTTCACCGTAAGCGACCCGTTCTTCATTCCTCTGTTCTGCCGCAAGTTCTCCGCACAGCTTTTCGGCATGATAAATCCCGAAAACGAGCAGGCAATGAAGATATGCTCCGACTATTTCAAAAAGTCAGCGATAATAGCTGCAAATCAAGTGGATTTTGCGGGACTGCGGGTGTGCGGTCTTATTGAAAATGACGAGGACATCATACAGCTCTGCATGGATATAGCAAAGCGCATATGCGAGGGCAAGCAGAGATACTGCTATATGAGCCTGTTCAAGTTCTTTAGCGACACCGATCCCGAAACTGTTGCCGAGGCTCTCAGTCAGGTAACGGCATATATCGAGGAAAACGAACATTCAGAGGTTCTGGCAGAGCAGCGTGAAGCCTTCCTGACAGAAGCTCACAATTATCTGAACGGAGAAAGCTCCGCATTTACTCCTGACCCTCACCGCTGATCTTACCCTGCTTTTTCCTGTGTATCCTGTAAGCCACCGCAGACGAAACGGCAATGATGACCTCAATGACAGCACAGATGATGAACTCGGGCGAAAGCGGCTCGGTTATGGCTGAGCCCATAAAAGTAGTAAGTATTATTCCCGGAGCTGTGCCCAGAAACGAGCCGATGATGTAGTCCTTGTAATTAAAGCGCAGGCTTCCCATAACAAGGCTTACGACATCATATGGCAGGCAGCTGACGATACGGAGGAAAAATGCTCCGAACCGCTGGTGCTTGGTGCTGTATTCACGGACGATGCTTATTTTCTCGTGCTTTGCGGCAAGCTTGTCCACCACTTCTCCCTCGGCATATTTTCCCACTGCATAGGGAATGGACGCCATTATAACTATTCCCAGCAGATTAACGGGGATAGCCGCATATATGGGCAGTACCGCTCCCGCAACTGCGGCAATGAGCAGCATGGGGAAGAAATAGGACAGGGATTTCAGTGCATACATAAGCAGTATCACAGCCGCAGCAGCCAAGGGAGCTGTAGGCGTATAGTTCAGCACCTGCTCAAGGGTAAGGTCTTTAAGGGCGGTAAAATATATCACAGCCATAAGAACGATCATAAGCACAGGCGCCAGCTGAATAATTCTTTTAATGATCTTTCCTGATCTCATTTTTCATCATTCTTTCCATAGAGATTATATAATTCTCCACATTTTATATTACACCTGCAATGTGTAATTTTTTCTCACAAAAAATGATATCTTTGTGTTAAAAAGATGAAAGTATGAAATCGTCTTGTTTTTTGGAAAAAAATGTGATATACTATAAAGAACAAACCTAGCCAATGGCAGATCGGAGGAGTATAGTTTGTTTAACTATACAGGATATGAATGCAAGTCCTGCGGTAAAAAATTTACCGATGATGACGATATCGTGGTATGCCCCGAATGCGGCACTCCCTATCACAGGGACTGCTACAAAAAAGAGGGCAGATGTATAAATGACGAGCTGCACAGCAAGCACATGAGCTGGAAAGCAGAGGTCGAGGAAAAAGAGCAGGCGGAGGGGCTTAAATGCTCAGTCTGTGGCAATACTCTGCGAAATGACCAGCTTTTCTGTGACAAGTGCGGCACTCCCACTCCCTATTACCTTTCACAGAAAGACAAAGCGGACGGTGAAGAACAGGAAAGCTTTTCAAACGGCGATACCTTTTTCAACAACGCCGAGCAGAACGCTATGGAGACCATGTATCCGTATATGCTCAACTACAGCGATCCTCTCTGCGGATTCAGTCCCGATGAAAAGTACGACGAGGACATGACCACCAAGGACATTGCGGATTTTATAGGCAGCAACACAAGGTTCTATCTTCCCAAGTTCAGGGTGATGAAAGCCACAAAATTCAAGCTGAGCTTCAATATCCCCGCAATGCTATTCCCCGAATTTTACTTTGCTTACAGAAAGATGCCTTTGCTGGCGTTTCTGGTGCTGCTGATAAAGTCCATCATATCCATTCCCTCATCGCTTATGGGCATGAAGATAATGCTCACGGAATACGGCTTCAAGGACGCACTTGTTAATATGTATCCCTCGTTTGAAGCGGCGCTTACTAAGGTTGCCGAGTTCAGTGTCACCGGCGGAAGCTTCAATATGCTGTACAACATATCTTCGCTGGTGAGCTGGGTAGTCATATTCATCTTTGCAACGCTTTCAAATTACTTCTACTACAAAAACGTTATCTCCAAGGGAAGCAAGATAAAGAAAAGCGCAGCAGCAAGCGGCATAAACGTATCGGAAGCTCTCAAAAACGCAGGCGGAACCTCAGCGGCGCTGCTGGTTACATTTATCGTTCTTTACTTTCTTTCCACATACGCTGTAATGGCTGCGATACTGCTTATAGTTTGATAATGCAAAACGTCGGACACACAAATGTGTATCCGACGTTTTTTTCGTCCGCTTCTCAGCGGACATCAAATTCAGGGTTGAATGCGTAGAAGTTTCTGGAGTTGAGGTTATCCTGACTTATGCGAAGAGCTTCACCAAACCTCTGGAAATGTACGATCTCACGCTGTCTCAGGAACTTTATGGGGTCACGGACATCGGGATCATCTGCAAAACGCAGGATATTATCGTAGGTCGAGCGAGCTTTCTGTTCCGCAGCCATGTTTTCATGGAGGTCGGTGAGAATATCTCCCTTTGACTGGAAGTACGCTGCAGTGAACGGAACGCCTGCTGCCGATGACGGATAGATGCCCAGCGTATGGTCAACATAGTATGCGTCCAGGCCGCCCTGCTTTATCTGCTCGGGAGTAAGGTTCTTGGTCAGCTGATATACTATAGATGAGATCATCTCAACATGAGCAAGCTCCTCGGTGCCGACATCGGTCAGAATGCCCTTTACCTGAGCATAGGGTGCGGTATATCTCTGGCTCAGGTATCTTAGTGATGCAGCAAGCTCACCGTCGGGACCGCCAAGCTGTGAAATTATCATTTTAGCCAGAGCAGGATTCGGATTTTTGATGTTAACGGGATACTGGAGCTTTTTTTCATATATCCACATATCAGTTAGCCTCCTTTTCCCACGGCCAGGGACCCTTTGCCCATTCAACGACATTTTCGCAGCCTGACTGTATAGGTGTCAGAGGTCCGAACATCTCATTATATGACCGTACTGCCTTTTCACGCAGCTCTTTGTATCGTCTGAACGCAAAAAGTCCGTTGCGGCAGGTGGGGTGAGTGTCGAGGTACAGCTGGAGCTCATACAGATAAAAGTCGTACATCTGAATGGCGTACATAAGCTGACGGCGTTTATTTTCCATACTGTGCTACGCCCTCCTTTCCAAGAAAAGGCATATCAAGCGACGGGAATATGGTGCCCTTTGCCAGAGCTACATTCTCGGCGTAGGTGTCCTCCCACTCCTGATAGGGCACATATGCCATGGCAAGAGGTGTATCCTGAGGAAAACGTCCCCGGGGTATGGTCAGTCCGTCTGTACTGCATTTGTCGTTTTCGTTCATCTTCCCTCTCCTTTCGGTAATATATTCGGCGGAGTATCACAGGGCCGCTGCTCCTGTGATTTTCCGCTTTTTTATATTATGCGGCGGGTGGGAATTGGTGAAAGGGCAAGATTGCAGGTAAGATTTTTTAGCTTCATCTGCTGTTTGTTTTGTCTGTTCAGCAAGTTCTTTTTCAGTAACAATTACCGTATCTAACCACGAAATCAAAACACTTGCACCAGCGGATATTACCCAAGTTAAAGCAGCATTAAGAACCATAGTGACAGCTCGAAGACCTATAGTTTTTGCTGTTGTAATCGCTAATTGTGTACCATAACCAACAAGAGATGCTTTAGCTCCGTTAAGACCGCCCAAATAATTACCGAGCTGAGTATTACTCTGACTAACTGCTTTTGCAAACGCCTTTGCATTATCTGTTCCAGACTGTTGGGCTTGATTAAACAAAGTTATTGTTGATTTTACATTGGCAAAACCAGTTGTATTACCATCAAGAATTGCAGCATAGACACCCTCAATGCTTGCTTTTGCAGAAGCACCTTGTTTTGCAAGATCGGAGAACATCTGAGAAACATTAAAGTTTCTATTGGTCATTTCAGCAATGAAATCTGTATATTCCTGACCAAAATTTTGATTAGAATTTAATTCATTGAATCGATTAACAATTCCTTGTATTTCGTCATTTGTAAGTTCAAATCCTGTATTAAGCTTATCAACCTTATTAAATATATTGGTTATATGTCCGTCAACAGTCTTAAATACCATATTTTCATATTAACGTTTTGAATTATTATGAAAATGTTGACTTCAAAATTAAATTGTGGTATAATTTAATAGAGGTGATTTTATGTCTTTTTATAAATACTGCCCTAAATGTGGGAATATTATTTCTATTGATAATATATCAAATTGTAATTTTTGTAATGAACTCTATATTACTACTAATTATAAATGGAGTTTTGATGATATATCAAATGATCCTAAAAAACGTGAAATAATCCTCGAAGAATATGTCAAACCTAATCCACTCTTTGATGAAGAACTTTATAACAAAAGAATCGCATTAGAAAAAGCCCAACAGCAAGCTACTCTTGATATGATGCGTATGAAAAAACAACAAGCTCAAAGAGCTAATGTTCCTAAGTGCCCTACCTGTGGCTCAACTAACGTAGAAAGAATATCTACAGCTCAGAAAGCTTTTGGTTTTGCTTTGGTTGGATTGTTTAGTAGTAACTTAGGTAAAACTATGCACTGTAAGAATTGCGGATATAAGTGGTAAGATAAGAGGCATCGTATTTGGTACCAAAGTCTTTTGTTTATATCACTTATAAAACGCTGCGATATGTTTTACTCACCTCTCCCTATAAACACATACATATCCCCCCTTACTGATCTATGTATCAACCATATCAGTAAGGGGAATTTTATTTCATTAAAATCAAATTAAAACTTCCGAAATCTATAGACATCTGCACATATAATATGGTAAAATAAACTCATAAAAGAGGGGAAGCAGGAGATTAGCACTCTCACGCACAGAGTGCTAAAATTTACTTATTTGTCACAATTTTAACATTATATTGTCACAATAAGCAGTTATACTGATACTTGTAAAAAGTCAGAAAAAAGAAAAACCGCCTGCAAGGAAATCCTTACAGACGGATATCTGGTGGAGATGACGGGAATCGAACCCGTGTCCGAAAACCGATCCACACGACTTTCTACGAGCGTAGTCTGTTATTTACATTCCCTCGTTCAGCCGTGAACAGACACACAGCTGAACTCAGTAGCCTGCGATACATCAGACGGGCGCAGGCACTCCCGAATGACGTTCACCGTTAATCGACGCCTGAGCCGGAACCACGGTACTTTCCGGGCAGACGAGCAGCGCTTACGCAGCTGCTAAAGCAAAATTATCGTTGTCGTCTAATTTTAAAACGTGTGCGGGTTATAGAGATCAGCACAGTCCTCTGCTCGCTTATCATGCTTCACAATCCCCGTCGAAACCTTTACATCCCCAGGTTATGAAGCGAACGTTTTACCTGTTTCTCTCCTTGATGGCTCTGTCAATATCACGCTTGGCAGCCTCGGCAGCCATTGCATCACGCTTATCGTGAAGCTTCTTGCCCTTGCAAAGACCGACCTGCATCTTGACCCTTGAACCCTTGAAGTAAAGAGAGATAGGAATGAGAGTAAGCCCCTCCTGCTTGATAGTACCGAAAAGCTTGTTGATCTCCTTCTTATGGAGCAGCAGCCTTCTGACTCGCATGGGGTCACGATTGAAAATGTTGCCATGTTCGTAGGGAGATATGTGCATTCCCTTCACCCACAGCTCGCCGTCTTCAATAGTACACCATGAGTCCTTGAGATTAACGCCGCCCTGGCGGATGGCCTTGACCTCAGTTCCCACAAGCTCGATACCGGCTTCATAGCTTTCGATGACAAAGTAATCGTGCCTTGCCTTTCGGTTTTCGGCAATAGTTTTAAATCCGTTTTTATCGGCGGGCATCACGACACATCCTTTCATCAAAAAAGCTACAAAATAAACTATAGCACATTTTCATTTGATTGTCAAGCATTTTGATGCCGAAATTTTCGGCGTTAAAATACAAATTTCCCGCAAAATATCCGTACAAAGGAGCGGTCACATATGAATATTCTTTATGAGGTCATGAGCCGCAACAGGTAGCTGACCGAAGCACTCCCCCACTTGAAAATATAACTCACCGTCTGAAAGGAAGATGAATTTTATGAATATGCAGAAACTTACCAAAAAGACTATAGAAGCCATTCAGGCTGCACAGGATACCGCTATTGAGTACCAGAACACCAACGTTGACCAGCCTCATCTGCTTTATGCGCTGATGACTCAGGAAAACGGTCTTATCCCTCAGCTGATGAAAAAGCTGGGCAAGGACGCAACCGTTATTGCAGGCAGCCTTGAGCGTGTTATGGCAAATATACCCAAGGTAACGGGCAGCGGACGTGATATGAACACCGTTTATATCTCCCAGTCCCTTGACAGACTGCTCAATGCCTCCGAAGCCATTGCCAAGAACATGGGCGATGAATTTGTATCCGTAGAGCACGTTATGCTCTCCTACTTTGACAACGCTGACAAGGACATCAAACAGATATTCAAGGACTTTGCCATTGACAAGGACAGCTTCCTGAAGGCTCTTCAGGAGGTAAGAGGCAACCAGCGTGTTACCACCGATACTCCCGAGGACACCTATGATGTGCTTAAAAAGTACGGTCAGGACCTTGTGGAGCTTGCCCGTCAGAACAAGCTTGACCCTGTTATCGGCCGTGACAGCGAGATAAGAAACACTATCCGTATCCTGTCCCGTAAGTCCAAGAACAACCCCGTTCTTATCGGTGAACCCGGTGTCGGTAAAACTGCCATTGCAGAGGGTCTGGCACAGCGTATCGTCCGTGGAGATGTTCCCGACAACTTAAAGGACAGAAAGCTCTTCTCCCTTGATATGGGTGCTCTTATTTCGGGCGCTAAGTTCAGGGGCGAATTTGAGGAGCGTCTGAAAGCCGTTCTGAACGAAGTTAAAAAGTCCGAAGGCAAGATAATCCTCTTCATTGATGAGCTGCACACCATTGTCGGCGCTGGCAAGACCGACGGCGCTATGGACGCAGGCAACCTCTTAAAGCCTATGCTTGCAAGAGGCGAGCTTCACTGCATCGGTGCGACCACTCTTAACGAGTACCGTCAGTACATCGAAAAGGACCCCGCACTTGAAAGACGTTTCCAGCCCGTGCGTGTTGATGAGCCTACCGTTGAGGATACCATTTCTATCCTCCGTGGACTTAAAGAGCGTTACGAGGTGTTCCACGGCGTAAAAATTCAGGACAGCGCACTTATCACCGCCGCTGTTCTTTCAAACCGTTACATTACCGACAGATTTCTCCCCGATAAGGCTATCGACCTTGTTGATGAAGCCTGCGCTACCATCCGCACGGAAATGAACTCCATGCCTACCGAGCTTGATGATATCGCAAGAAAGATCATGCAGAAGGAGATCGCCGAGACTGCCCTCAAAAAGGAAGAGGACAAGATATCTCAGGAAAAGCTGGCAGAGGTAAGAAAAGAGCTTTCCGAGCTGCGTGACGAGTTTAACTCCATGAAAACACGCTGGGAAAACGAGAAAAACTCTATCTCCCGTCTCCAGAAGCTCCGTGAGGACATTGAGCACACCAACGCCGACATTGCCAAAGCTGAGCGCAGCTACGACCTTAACAAGGCTGCTGAGCTGAAGTACGGCAAGCTCCCTGCTCTGAAAAAAGAGCTGGAAGAGGCTGAGGCTGCTGCTGATGACTATGAGAAGCATACTCTGCTCCGTGACAAGGTAACAGATGAAGAGATCGCCAAGATCGTTGGCAGATGGACAGGCATACCCGTATCCAAGCTTATGGAGGGCGAGCGTGAAAAGCTGCTGCATCTGGACGAGGTTCTCCACAAGAGAGTTATCGGTCAGGACGAGGCTGTTCAAAAGGTCAGCGAGGCAATACTCCGTTCAAGAGCGGGAATACAGGACCCCAACCGTCCTATCGGTTCCTTCCTCTTCATGGGTCCTACAGGTGTTGGTAAGACCGAGCTTGCAAAGGCTCTGGCACAGGCACTGTTTGACGATGAAAAGAACATTGTCCGTATCGACATGACCGAGTACATGGAGAAACACTCCGTGAGCCGTCTTATCGGAGCGCCTCCGGGATATGTTGGTTATGAGGAGGGCGGTCAGCTGACTGAGGCTGTTCGCCGCAAGCCTTACTCCGTAGTCCTCTTCGATGAGGTCGAGAAGGCTCACCCCGATGTATTCAACATTCTGCTCCAGGTACTTGATGACGGCCGTATCACCGACTCTCAGGGCAGAACGGTAGATTTCAAGAACACCATAATCATACTGACCTCCAACCTTGGCTCCGAGTATATCCTTGAAGGTATTGACGAGAACAACGAGATAACTCCCGAGGCAAGAGCTCAGGTTGATAAGCTTCTGAAAACTCACTTCCGTCCCGAGTTCCTGAACCGTCTGGACGAGATAGTATTCTACAAGCCCCTTTCCAAGAAGGAGATATATCCTATCATCGACCTTATGCTGGACGGTCTGAGAAAGCGTCTGGAGGACAAGCAGCTTGAGCTTGAAGTCACTGACGAAGCTAAGGAATTTATCGCTAAGGAGGGCTATGACCCCATTTACGGCGCACGTCCCCTTAAGAGATATATCCAGAGCAAGCTTGAAACTCTTATCGCCCGCACTATGATCGCAAACGACCTTGACCCCTTTACTACTATCAAGGTTGACAGCGACGGCGAGAAGCTTTCGCTTACGACTATCGCACCTGAAAAGGACAGCTGATGACATAATAATCCAAAGCTCCCCCGAGAAAATTTCTCGGGGGAGCTTTTTGTTTGCGCATATGTATTATCAGCTCTGCGGCAGAAGCTTGTCACGGTACCTGCCGAAAAGCTTTGTTATAAGCTTCAGTTCAAGTCCCACAAGCACTGCGGCGATTATGGTTCCTGCGCCTACGCTTCCCAGACTGCCAATAAATATCATGCAGACCGCAAAGGATATGATGACCATTGATATATCAAATATCACCTTTACGGTGGAAAATTCTATGCCCGATGCCCGGGATATGGCGAGCATTGCGCCCTCGCCTGCCAGCGGCATTATATTTGCAGGCACGTAGAAGAAAATTCCAACTGCTATGAGCAGAGTGCTGACCAGCATCATACACAGGCGGATCACGATATTCTCAGGGGTGCGAAGAAAGGTCATCAGGTGATTGCAGAACGTGGTGAATGCGCCGAACATTACTCCCACAGGTACCTGAAGAAGATTTATGGGCTTGAATTTTCTGCGCAGCACTGCTATCTGCAGCAGCACCAGTGCAATGTGAAATATTATGGTGGCTCTGCCCATCTCTATCCCCCACACGCAGGTCATTGTGTATGGTATTGAGCTTACGGGGGAAACGCCAAGATTGGATTTTACGGATATGGATACACCCAATGTCATTATAAACAGTCCCATAACATAGATAACTGCTCTTTTTGCCGGATCTTTATTCAACAGATCATCTCCGAACATCAAAAATAACACCGCCGGCATTGCCTGCCGGCGGTGTTTGTATATCTGTCAGTTATTGTGTCGATCAGAAACCGAGGATCTTTGCAAAATCATCGGAAATGGTCTTTTCAAGAGCAGCAGCTTCTGCCTTGGTAGTGCCTGTGGTGGTGTAGTAAGCCTTGATCTTAGGCTCTGTGCCGGAGGGACGAATGATAACGCTTGCGCCGTCGGTGAGCTTGAATGTGAGCACATCGGACTTGGGAAGTGTAAGCATTGTCTTTGCGCCTGTTGCGGTATCAACAGAGGTGCTTGCAAGGTAATCCTCGAAGCGTGTTACGGTAAGACCTCCGATAGTCTTGGGAGTGTTGGTTCTGAGGTCGGACATGATCTCCTTCATTCTCTCCATACCGGTCACACCCTCGCAAACGAAAGAGGACTGGCTGTGAATATATACTCCGTACTTCTTGTACATATTCTCTCTTGCCTGAATGAGGGAAATGCCCTTGGTGCGGTAGAATGCAGCCATTTCGCAGATGAGCATGGAAGCAACAACAGCGTCCTTGTCTCTTACATAGGAGCCTGCCAGGTAGCCGTAGCTCTCCTCGAAGCCGAAGATGTATCTGTCTTCCTGACCCTTATCCTCCAGGAAGCCGATCTGCTCGCCGATGAACTTGAAGCCTGTAAGAACTTCGATAAGCTTAACGCCGTATTCCTTAGCGATCTTAGCTGCGATATCGGTTGTAACGATGGTCTTTACTGCAACGGGATCGGCAGGCATTGTGCCCATCTTTGTTCTCTCGGAGCAGATGTATTCGAGAAGCATTGCGCCTACTTCGTTACCGGTGAACAGCTCATAGCCGTTGTCGGAAGGAACTGCGATACCAACTCTGTCGCAGTCGGGGTCGGTAGCGAGGAGAAGGTCAGGCTTTACAACGTTGCAAAGCTCCAGACCCTTTGCAAGTGCTTCCTTGATCTCGGGGTTGGGGAAGGGGCAGGTGGGGAAGTTTCCGTCGGGATATTCCTGCTCGGGAACTACGGTAACGTCCTCAACGCCTATCTTCTTGAGGATAGCTCTTACAGGCTTGTTTCCTGTGCCGTTAAGAGGAGTGTAAACTACCTTGAGTCCGCTGGACTTAACCAGATCGGTGTGGATACCCTGCTTGGATACCTCGTCAAGATAGCTGTCGATAACGGACTGAGGAATGTAGTTTATTCTGCCGTCTGCAACGCCGTCATCATAGGAGATGGTCTTTGCGCCGTCAAACATGGGAACGCTTTCGATATTCTTGAGCACGATCTCAGCTGCGTCAAGTGTGAGCTGGCAGCCGTCGGAACCGTAAACCTTGTAGCCGTTGTACTTGGCAGGGTTATGGGAAGCTGTGATCATGATACCTGCGCTGCACTTCAGGTTTCTTACTGCGTAGGAAAGCATGGGAGTGGGCATAAGCTCGGTATAGATATGTACCTTGATGCCGTTTGCAGCCAGAACTGATGCTGCTTCCTTAGCGAAAACGCCGGACTTGATACGGCTGTCGTAGGAAATTGCAACAGAGGGAGATGTGAAAGCCTTGTTAACATAGTCTGCAAGACCCTGAGTTGCTCTTCTTACTGTATAAACGTTCATTCTGTATGAACCTGCACCGATAACACCACGGAGACCGCCTGTACCGAATTCCAGATCACGGTAAAATCTGTCCTTGATAGCGTCGCTGTCACCTGCGATAGACTTAAGTTCAGTCTGAAGGTCAGGGTCATCAACAGCCTTTTCGCACCAGAGTGAGTAAAGTTCCATTTCGTTCATTGTGATCACCTCATAATTTATTTTGTCTGAAAACGGCGTGGCTGAATGCCCGCCTCAATTTTCACATTCAACTCATTATACCACATTTTTTCGGTATTGCCAATAGGATTTTTGCGATTTATCATATTTTTAACATTTGAACAGCAAAGCTAACTTTCTCAAACGTTTTCATAGTACATTCTATATATCCGATGTCAAAATGTCTGATTTGCTGTCCGATTTTCCGACCAGATCGTGTGCTATAATGTAAATATGATGAACAGCAGAAAAGCTTATTCAAATCAAAGAGAGGATATGATAATATGAAAAAATAATGTCAATAATCAGAGAATATCCCGCTGCCGCAGCCCTCTGCGTTGCCGCCGACGCTCTTGTGACAATAAGGTTCACCAGACTGTCAGCCGCCAGCGACCCCACTGCAATGACATATTTTATTGCGCTTTACGGTGCTTTCATGGGCGTGCTCATCTTCTCCGCAGGACTTGCAAGAGCTTCCGCAAAGGCTGAGGAAAAAGCTGCACAGAAGCGCAGAGAACGCCGCAGAAACGCCATTTACGCCATGCGTGAAAGAGAGTTCTACAACATCAGAACAAACCCCTGACATTCACATCAGTTGAACATATTGTTGCGTATCTCCTTGGCGGCATACATTCCCTCGAGGGTCTGGCCGGGAACATCGGGGTGAAGTCCGTCACGGAGATATTTTCCTGTGCCGCCGATCACCTCGAACTTCTCGCAGATACCGCTGTTGTGGAAGCAGTCGATGACCTGTGCGCTCATTCCGCCCGCTACCTTGCGGAGCACCTCGATAGTCTTTTCGATCTTTTTGTTATGCTCGGGTGTTGCAGTCTGGATAGGTGTGAGCACGAACACACGGCAGAGTGGGAACTCCTCCATAATGCGCTGTATGCACCATCTTGCTGCGCCTGCCTCGGTGAAAAGGTCAACGCTTTCATTGCCTTCAAGGGTCTTGCCCTCCAGAGCCTTATCGGGGCAGCCAAGGCAGTCCTCAGCGTCATTTGTGCCCATTGCAAAAGCGAACACATCGGGCACGGGAGCCTTTCCGCTCTTTACCTCTTCAATAAAGCGCTGGGTATGAACGACAGCGCAGTTGTTGGCTCTCTTCTGAAGCTCAACAGGGTCGTCAGTTTCCTCCCAGCCGTCGCTGATGCCAGCAAAATCGGGAGAAGTATAATCCTGAGTGGTAACGCTTCCTCCGCTGTACGCGATAGTGCGCTTGTACCAAACGGAGCTGCCTACGGCAACATTGTGATGGGAAGCCATTCCCAGCTCTTTATATACGTGATACGACCACTGCTCCCCTGCTGTGATGCTGTCGCCGTCCACGCCGAAATTCAGCTTTGAAAAATCCATATGAACACCCTTTCATACATATATAATATGGATATATCTTACCACTTTTATCTGCGAATGTCAAGGCAGGAACGGTTCTCATACGGTACAGGGCCATTTTATCCGCTTGACAAAAGGACGGGAAAATCGTATAATCATTGTAATACATATTTATGGGAAACGCATGAAAAGCTGTTTATTTTATTTGAAAGGAGCGTGGGTCAGTCTGTCTGACCGCACATAAAGCCATGTCCGAAAAAGCCAAAACAATCCGAGAGCCCTTTTTCACGCCTAAGCGCAAAAAAATCGCCGCAATATGCTCCGCAGCCGCTGTAGTGCTGTGGCTGATACTGTGGAATATCTTTCCAATGGAATTCTACTCGCTTTTCTTTGCATCACTTGTAGGAAGCAATCTGCTGCTGGCGGTCTTGGCGGCGGTCATAACCTTTCCATCGAATCTTCTTTGCAGCAAAATAACAAGGCGTGACATTTCCGCAGGCATACATCTTATCATCAACATTGTGTTTATGGTAGGCCGCATTTTTCTTTATTCTATTTTCAG
>OIEM01000666.1_pt1 | contig 16361 bp, 7 predicted proteins | sample 1581761 | NCBI WGS metagenome assembly OIEM01 (sample SAMN01760978, study PRJEB22395) | human gut metagenome | reverse complement strand
AAATCAGCCAGTCCGTGAGCATCCTTCGGGAAATGTGCCGGAACCCAGTCAAGAATCACACCAATCCTATTCCGGTGCAGATAATTGATCATATAAGCAAAATCTTCCGGTGTTCCATATCTGGAAGTCGGTGCAAAATAACCAGTTACCTGATATCCCCATGAGCCATCAAATGGATGCTCCGCGATTCCCATCAGTTCTACATGCGTATACCCCATCTTTTTTACATATTTTGTAATCGCTTCTGCAAATTCACGATAAGTATAAAATCCCTCATCTTCCCTTCCCGGATGCCTCATCCAGGAACCCATATGCACTTCATAGATGGATAACGGATTTTCTTTATTATCCCATTTTTTTCTGCTTTCCATCCAACGGTCATCCGTCCATTTTAAATGAGAAATGTCCGTAATCCTGGAAGCAGTTCCCGGCCGAAGTTCTGCATAATTGGCAAATGGATCTGCCTTATAGATCAGCTCTCCGCTCTGTGTCTCAATACAGTATTTGTACATCTGTCCGTCTTTCGCTTCCGGTACAAAAACTGTATAGATTCCTAATGGCTCCTGCCGCTCCATCCTGTCCGCTGCAGCATCCCATCCATTAAACTCTCCGATCACTGAAACACTCTTTGCATGTGGAGCCCATACTGCGAAATAAACACCCTTTTTACCTGCTGTCACTTCATGTGCACCAAGCTTCTTATAAATCTCATAATGATTCCCCTGCCCGAAAAGGTAGTGATCCAGTTCTCCTATCTCATAAGGCTGCAGTTTTTTCACTGCCTTCTTCTTTGTAACCATAAATCCACCTCACTGCTCGAATTCTTTCATTGCTTGGGATTTTGCTCCCAACATCATAGCATCATTATACTTGATGTACCTGAAAAAAGAAAGAGAAAACATATTTTTGCACAAAAATAGACAGCCTTTCCCAAGACTGTCTATTAATTCTGACTAAATTTTGTCGTTAAATGTTGAAATCTCGTTCGGAAAGAATAATTCTGTCCGACGAATCTGTATTTCTTCCGAATACTCTCTTCACCAGCTTCTTGGCTGAAGCTTTCTGTGAATGTGCGATTGCCTTATCCATTACTTCTTTTACTTCCGCAACAGTTACTGAATGATCTTCTCTCTGAAGAGAATCAATGCAACTGTAAAGAGCAAGAATACCCATTTCATCAATCTTGTAACCATTCTCCTGGGCATAAGTCTGACCAAATGTTACAAGCTCATCATTAATGAAGATCGGCACTTCCAGACGGGAAGTAAACTTTCTCCTGAACTCACGGTTGGAGGAAAGCAGACGATCTAACGGCTTTCTCTGTTCCTCAAGCACGATCAGAAGTTCTCCTGTATCACGCTCCATTGCCCTGTTCAGCTTGGCGACTGTCTTTTCATTCATCTTTCCTGCTTTTTCAATGATCAAAGCACCACCGTATAATTTATCGAAAATATCTCCGATCTTTTTCTTATTCAGTGACTCTCCTGTCACGATTGCTACCTTACCCTGACGGATCTCTCTCTGCTTCTGGATTGCTTTAACTACATCTACTGCAAGAACAGTCTTGCCATTTCCTTTATCTCCAATAATCAGGAGATTTCCTGTCTTCGACGTTCCCTTCCGGTTTGTACAGTTCTTATCCTGCTCCAGAACATCTACTAACTGTTCGCTCATGCCACGCACAGGAACAAAATAAGAGAATAATTTCTTCTGTTCTTCTGTCAGGCCGGCTCTTGTACCGATTCCGCTCTGAGTTTCCAGATCATATCTTCCATGTACTACAAATCCTGTATCCATGGATAATGCATCTGAAATTTCATCCAGTGGCAACGGAGAAGTCTTACCTGTAGCGATCAGCTTTGCAGTTTCCTTTCTGCTCAACGGTGTCGTAGCCGACATGATATCAATTCCATCATCTTCGTCCGGAATCTCCCGATCATCCGGCTCTTCACTGTGCTTCGGATCTACCTTGAATTCATCTTCAAAATCAGGTGCATCTTCCTCGTCCGGTTCTTCTTCGTCTTCATAGTAGAATTCCTCATCATCTGCTAACTCATCATCATCCGATTCTTCATAATAAGCTTCATCGTCATCTTCATATTCGTCATCATAGATTTCATCTTCATACTCATCTTCATCATAGGACGCATATTCATCTTCTGAATCGTCGTCTTCGTAAGATTCATACTCATCTTCTTCTGAATCGTCATCTTCATAGGACTCGTACTCATCCTCTTCTGAATCGTCGTCTTCATAAGACTCGTACTCATCCTCTTCTGAATCGTCGTCTTCATAGGACTCGTACTCATCTTCTTCTGAATCGTCGTCTTCATAGGACTCGTACTCATCCTCTTCATCCTCTGACTCTAAGAAGTCTTCATCTTCAAATAAATCTTCGTCTTCCTCCGGCAGATCATCTAAACGGAGAGATTCTGTCACTTCTCCCATATTTTCATGCGGTTCTTCCGGTGCTTTTTCTATCTCTTTTTCTTCTGGCAAAGACTCCTCTGCCGGAACTGCACCTTCAATTTCATCAATCAGCCGCTGAATATCAGGAGACAGGATTGGAGTATCTTCCGTAACCTCGTTTTCCGGCTCTTCTTCGTATATTTCCTCAGCATCCGCCTCAACGACATCTTCTGCTGATTCTTCGATCGGCTCTTCCTCGGCACCTTCTAATATATCTTCTGCTTCGTCTTCGTACGTCTCTTCATTTGGCTCTTCGTCCGGTTCTTCCTCGTACGTCTCTTCTACCGACTCATCATATACTTCTTCCTCGGCATCCTCAAGCAACGCCTCTGCTTCTTCCGAATCCCAGTCAGATAAAATCTCTTCAAAACTCAGCTCCTCTGCATCCGCTTCTTCAAAAGATTCTGTATCATCTTCCCAATCCTCAGCAGGTGAATCCTCCAGGAAGTCTTCCGCTTCTTCCATATCGAAGATCTCTTCTTCCGGTTCAGCCGGTTCTGCATCAGCAATTTTTTGCAGTTCTTCTTCTATTGTCCCTGTCTGTGCTTCTTCAATCGGCTCTGCCTCTTCGACTTCTTCCGCCTCTTCTTCAACCGGCTCTGCTTCTTCGACTTCTTCCGCCTCTTCTTCAACCGGCTCTGCCTCTTCGACTTCTTCCGGCAGCTCTTCTGCCACCAGATCTTCAAGATTCAGCTCTTCTGCGTCATCTTCCGTAATATCTGTTGTGATTTCTACAGGGATCCGCTCTTTCTTATCTGCCGCTTCTTCTGATACTTCTCCAGGAATAAGTTCCTTCATTCCGATTGGCACATCACCTGTATGCTTTTCCTGTGAAATCTGATTTACCATATCAAGATCCACGACCGACTCAATATCACCGATCGCACTCTCAAGATCAGAAATATCCGGCTCTTCATCCTCTGCCGCAGATACTTCCGGCTTGCGATGCAGTAACTGCTCCAACGCCTCATCCAGCCGCATTGTATCACCGATCTTTTTCTTTTCCGGCTTACGGACTGGTTTCTCTGAACTTTCTTCTTTTCCTGTATCCTGCTGTCCAATACTCTCAGGAATATCCTCAACCGGCTCTTCTGAAACAGCCTCTGCATGCTCCGTTGCTGCTTCATCCAAATGATCTTCCGGCTCTTCATTTTCTGCAACATACGTCTCAAGATCCGGAATCTCTTCCGTCTCACCGCCATTTTTTTCAAATCTGCGATTATACTTTTCCTGCTGCGAAGGTGTCAGTGGCTTATACTGCATCTTCAATTCCATTGCTTTATATACATATTTGCCTTCACTGAACCACAGGATCAGATCATCACATTCTTCCAGACATTCTGCCGTCATACCTGCTTCCTGATAAAGCTTTGCAAGTTCAAATGCCCATTCTTCAATATATTCTGCCTTCTTAAACTCTTCCAGTGCTTCAATCTGCTGCTCTAACGGAGCCCGCTGTGCCCGTAAGATCTGGTATCTCAGAATATGTCTGTTCGGATCTTTTGGTGCTAACTGCACAAACTCATCATAAAAATCTATTGCTTCATCTACATTCCCCGTCTTCAGTGCAAGAGAACTCAGACGATACAATACCTTCCGGCTTCCTTCTGCCCGATGATAAGCAATCTGCAAAATATCATAGCTTTTCTGATATTCACCGGTCTTTTCATAAATATCACTTACATTCGCAAGCATCATGGCATTGCGAACCCTTCTCCAGTCAATGGAGTCAGCAATCTCTTTTGCTTCCCCGTATTCTTCATTTTGCATAAGCTCTATCATTCGCTCTGACAGTTGCTTATATTCATATTTGTCCACCGCATTCACCTCATTATATTAATGTTTATTCGGTAACTCAAGATCTCTTCATGTCAATTTAACATAAGGCGATACTCTTTCATTAGTGTACCATACCATCTTCCCAATGTCAAAAAAATGCACCTCCAACTACCCTTGAAGATGCATTTTTTATAATATTTAATTTTCTCATTATTTTTATTTTATATTTTGGATCGAAGGTAAATCCTGATACGATTCCTGTAAGACCATTTTTCTTTTACAGCTACTGTTCCATGTTCCTTTACACATCGTTCAGTTCTGTATGTGGTAACTTTATTCAATATATCTGCAACTGCTTTATCTTTTTATTATGAATCTGGTCTTGTATTCTCTCCGTTCCATTTATTTTCATTCTTAATTTTTACCAGATCTGCGAATTAACTTTTGCTCAGGTCTCTTTCTTCACAGGAACCTGCAATCGCCGTACCACTGACATATTGATGAAATTCTGAAACTATACTGTCCATTGGTCCAACCTCCTGTTATCCGTTATTTTTAATCTAATCAGGCATCCGCTTCTTGTACCTTCTTAGTTAAATATCTTTTTTTGATGGTTTTATCTTAACACCCGGGCTTCTATTTGTCAATATATTTATCCGTTTTTTTCGTATTTTTTATTTATTTTTGTTTTTATATATAATTGTTTGAATTTTCAGTTAATTCGTTCTTGCATATCTACGCCTTAATCCTCTGCTGTCAGCTTTTCTTTTACTTTCAAAATTCTTCTGACCGATTCATCAATTCTTTCTTCTGTTAAAGTTCCATTCTGAACAGCCTCTAAAATTCCCTGATATGCCTCCTGAAAATTTTCCGGCATCAAAAGCATATCCCCACCAGCCTCTATAACTTTAACCGAGACCTCTGCCGAAGAATAATGCTGTGAAATTGCCCCCATATTCAATGCATCCGTAATTACAATTCCATCAAATCCCATTTTTTCTCTTAATACATCCGTAATCATAATTTTAGACAGGGAAGAAGGCGTATTGTCTCCTGTCACATTCGGTACTGAAATATGCCCTGCCATAATAATGGCAATATGATTTTCAATGGCATTCTGAAAAGGAACCAGTTCCTGCTGCTCCAGTTCTTCCAACGACTTGTCTGTATAAGCATATCCCTCATGTGTATCTCCGGCTGTTGCCCCATGCCCCGGGAAATGCTTGATTACTCCATACACATTTTCCTCATGCAGCCCATCCAGTACTTTTTGCGACAACGCAGCAACTTTTGCACTGTCATTTCCGAATGATCTTTTTTTAACAACTGTATTTTCCGGGTTAGTAAGAACATCCCCTACCGGTGCATAATCCAGATTGAAACCTAATTCTGCCAGATAATTGCCAATCGTCTGTCCTATTTCGTAAGCTCTTTCCTCATCTGTAACTTCGCACATATCTTCAACAACAGAAACATTCGAGATTCCGCTGCCTGCAACTCTTGCTACAGTTCCACCTTCTTCATCTACACTCAGAAAAATCGGGATTCCACTCTGCTCTGTACTGTACGACTGCGTAGTGTGAAGCATATCTGATAATTGTTGTCTGTCCTCGATATTCCCTGCAAAATAAATCATGCCACCAACCGGATACTGTTCCAGGCATCTTTTTGTCGTGTCTCCCGCTGCCGTTACCTTTCCCATTCCGGTCAATGCTTCCGGCGTAATGATAAATAACTGAGCCACTTTTTCTTCCAATGTCATCCCGGAAATTTTTTCTTCTACCCAGTCAGGCTTCTTCTGTTCCTTTTTATCGGTTGTAGTCTGCTCCACTTTTTCCGTCTTCCCAGCGTATTTTCCGGTTGGGGAAGATTCTTTCATATTCACAAATTTAATACACAATATTAATAGAAAGGCTGCAGCCAGCAGAAAACTTCCGCCGACCACAGCAATAATTTTTTTACTCTTCATATTTAATTCCTGAAATTAACAAATTTCCGCACCTGCAGGCATCTCTTTCTCCGGTGTCATCAGTGCAAGATTTCCATCTGCATCTTCAGCACAGAGCAACATTCCCTCTGAAAGAACTCCGGCAAGCTTCGCAGGTTTCAGGTTGACGAGAACCATAACCTTCTTTCCTACCATCTCTTCCGGCGTATAATATGCCTTAATTCCTGATACGATCTGCTTTACCTGACTTCCGATCTTTACCTGGGAGCATAAAAGTTTTTTCGACTTTTTGACTGCTTCGCAGGCGATGATCTCTCCTACCTGGAACTGCATTGCACCAAACTGCTCGAATGTGATCTCTTCTTTTGGCTCAAGATCAATGACTGCTTCTTCTTTCTTTTCTTCTTTTTTCGGATGAAGTTCCTCTACTTTTTTCAGAACTTCTTCCAGATCCATTCTCTGGAACAGAATTTCCGGTTTTTCTGTCACATGACCATTTCCAAGCTGCTCAAGGATCTTTTTGCTTGTAGATGGCATATATGGCTCAAGAAGTCTTGCACCCTCTGAAATACCCTGGATCAGATTCCATAATACAGTAGACAGACGATCTTTCTTTGACTCATCTTTTCCAAGTACCCATGGTGTAGTCTCATCAATATATTTGTTGCAGCGTTTAAACAGATTGAAGATTTCTGTGATCGCATCTGCCACACGCAGATCTTTCATCTTTTCATCTACTGCCTTTGCAGTATTCTCTACGACTGCCTTCAGGTCAGCATCCACTTCTTCTGCCACGCCTGTATCTGTCACTGTTCCGCCAAAATACTTATTTGTCATGGAAATCGTACGGTTTACAAGGTTTCCAAGCGTATTGGCAAGATCTGAGTTCAGACGCTCTACCATCAGCTCCCAGGAAATCACTCCATCGTTCTCAAACGGCATCTCATGGAGTACAAAGTAACGAACCGCATCCACTCCAAAGAAATCAACCAGCTCATCCGCATAAAGCACATTTCCTTTAGACTTGCTCATCTTTCCGTCTCCCTGAAGCAGCCACGGATGTCCAAATACCTGCTTTGGAAGTGGAAGATCCAGTGCCATCAGGAAGATCGGCCAGTAGATCGTATGGAAACGGATGATATCTTTTCCGATCAGGTGAAGGTCTGCAGGCCAGAGTTTGTTAAACTGCTCAGTACTATTTCCCTCTGCATCATATCCGATTCCTGTAATATAGTTTGTCAGAGCATCCAGCCATACATACACAACATGCTTTGGATCAAAATCAACCGGGATTCCCCACTTAAATGATGTTCTTGATACACACAGATCCTGCAGTCCCGGGAGAAGGAAGTTATTCATCATCTCATTCTTACGGGATACCGGCTGGATAAACTCCGGATGCGTATTGATATGCTCGATCAGACGATCCGCATATTTGCTCATTTTAAAGAAATACGCCTCTTCCTTTGCCGGCTGCACCGGACGTCCACAATCCGGACATTTTCCGTCTACGAGCTGGGACTCTGTAAAGAATGACTCACATGGAGTACAATACATTCCCTCATAGTGTCCTTTATAAATATCTCCTTTATCATAAAGTTTCTTAAAGATCTTCTTTACCTGCTTTTCATGATCCTCATCTGTTGTACGGATAAACTTGTCATAAGAAGTATCCATCAGATCCCAGATTCTCTTGATCTCTCCTGATACCTTATCAACAAATTCCTTTGGTGTAATTCCTGCTTCTTCTGCCTTCAGCTCGATCTTCTGCCCATGCTCATCTGTTCCCGTCTGGAAAAATACGTCATATCCCTGACTTCTCTTATAACGTGCGATCGCATCTGCCAGTACGATCTCATAAGTATTACCAATATGCGGCTTGCCGGATGTATAGGCGATCGCTGTTGTAATATAATATTTTGGTTTTTCTGACATAATTGTCTGCCTCCTTTTAAAAAAAATACCGTCTTCCTGAAGACTTTCATCCTCAAGAAGACGGTTCTGTTTCACCGCGTTACCACTTCTCTTCGTTCCCACTTCACAGTGAAAACCTCCGTGAGTGACCTGCATCCCTCTGCTGCCACTCCTACGCTGTAAAGGGCGAACCCTTTGCAGACTTACCTGAAAGCTCATCTGCACTGCTCAGGAGCCATCTTCCCCTGCCTCCTGTTCATCCCCTCTCAGCCAACAGAACTTTCTTAAGTTCTCCCGGGGATCTCTCTGTAAAACGGTAATCAGGCTACTCTCTCCATCCTTGCTTTTCTACGCTATTCTGCTTTTCGCAATCCTTAGAAAGCGTAGCACACCGCCTCAAAAATGTCAATTCAATCTTTTTGCTTTCTCTTCTTTCTACTGCTTTTTCACTCTCGGGAACCGGATATTTACCCGGAACAAATCTCCATCCAGATACAGGTTGAAAGTTCCGCCCTGCATCGTTGTCAGGCTCTGTGCGATCGACAGTCCAAGTCCGCTTCCTTCAGAACTTCTTGAAAGATCTCCACGGATAAACCGTTCGGTCAGTTCATCTGCCGAAATGTTCAACTGATGTTCAGAAACATTTTTCAAAGACAGATCCACCGTATCTTCTTCCAGCTTCAGATCCGCGTATACCCTTGTTCCCGGCATGGCATACTTGGCTGCATTTCCGAAAATATTCTCCAGAACTCTCCACATTCTTCGCCCGTCTACATGAACAACCGCAGGTTCTGCCGGCAGATTGACGATCATTTTCAGATTCCTTGCCTCAAACTTCTCAGCCATCTCACCTTCCGTCTGCTGGATCATCTCCACAAGATCTACATCCATATACTCCAGAGAAATATTCCCACTGCTTACCTTGGATGCCTCAACAACGTCTTCCGTCAGTGTCTTCAGCCTCTGTGCTTTCGCCTCCAGTATATCCAGATAGCCCTGGATCTTTGGATCTGCAATATCCGACTGCTTCAGGATCGCTACATAATTAATGATCGAAGTCAACGGTGTCTTGATATCATGTGATACATTCGTGATCAGATCCGTCTTAAGACGCTCATTTTTCATTGCCTCTTCTACGGCCATATGGAATCCGTTGGCAATTCCATTGATCATCTCTGCCAGCTTTAAGTTCTCACCTCTTAAGCCTTGCAGCGGGATCTGATATTCCATATTTCCCAATGCAATTTCTTCAATACCTTTTTTCAGTTTCTCCTTGAGTAATAAACCGTTCAGGACAACATAAAATACACCCACGTCTGCCAGTAACACCAGAAGCATTGTAACCCCATTCCTGAACAGCACTGCAATTCCCTGTACAAGGAAAAATCCACATAACAGAAGCACTGTCTTTGTCGTCTTCTTCCGGTTATCATATATTTTATAGATGAACCGCACAATCACTCTCAACAGACTGTTCTTCCACAGGTTTCGTCCCTTGATCCGCTTGATCAGACTCACGTATCCCATAAAGAAGCAGCCCAGTGTAAATACTCCATAAAAATAAATTTCTGCCAGCTCTGCAATACTCAATGACGGAAGATATAAACTTGCTGACATATATGCTGAAGAAACATCCATTCCACGAGCATAATAATACTCAAAATAAGTACCTCCATCCTTCAGATAAGTCGGAATATCATTGATCATCGTATAGATATTTCCATTCCAAAAATGAATCCCGATATAAGAACCAACGATCCATATCAGTACGATCAGCACCGCTGCAATCTCTGTCTTCCAATGATCAAAACCGTTCAGGTGCAGTTCTTCATCTTCCGCAGTTCTTCCTGCCTCCAGTGTCAGCCAGATTGTTGCCCCAAGGAACAGGATAATGCTCAGAACCAACAGCCATGTTGTTCCTTTAAAATACGGGATATTATTATCATAAGCTACCTTATTCTGATAAAACTGATCCTGGATCGTATAAGTTGTATCCACCGCAACCGCAAATACGCTGTTCCATTTCTTTTCACTGCTGTAACTGCGGAGTTTTTCCCATTTATCCGATTTCGATACATTCATATTACTGTTAAAATCTTTTAGCTTTGGATAAATGACCATATATTTAACATCTTTCTCCGAGATCAGATTCTGGACATTTTTCTCCAGCTCTGCATAGTTCTCGTAAGAAGTCTTATTCGTCACTACCTTTTTCGTGTCATTATTCGCATAAATGTAAGTAAAGTTTGTATTGCCTTCCTCTAAATGTTCAAATCCCATCTGATAATTCTGATAATCTGAGTAAATATTCCCCAAAGTATACGCAAGATCATCATAAATGACGGACAGTTTGCCATTCAGACGCGGACTGTTATTCACTACCTGCAAAAGGTTTTCTGCTCCCTGCGGTGCATATTTTTCGATTAATGCACTTCCAAAATTCCAGCAGTCTGTGTACAGGATATTTCCTTCCATGTCCACAATATCAAAATTATAAAAGCCTGAAGATGTATACTTACCGTTCTGAAGTTCCTGCAGAAATCCGTCAACATCACTCCCATCCTGCATGATAATATCAAATACTCCCGACTCTACCCGTGTCATGAAATCACTCGTATAGTAATACTCATATGTCCCTTCAGGCTTCTGACATACGATCACACTGTTCTTCGCATAATTATCGCTCTCTGCACTGTCAAAATCTTCTCCCCAGTTGATCAGTTCCTCCAGTGAATACGCAATACCCGAAACATTTTCTCCGTTGGCAGTATCATTCTTGCTGTACTCCATTACGTCGATCTCTTTGTTCCGGTTCATCATCCCATCTGTCTCAAAAAGATTTTCCAGCCGGATCTGCGTAAGGACATCATCCATGTAATTTTCAACCATGTAATTAAATTCCTGCGATTCCTCAAATGGCTGTTGGCTCATCGTCCATAAGGACGGCAGATCTGTGCTTCCTGCAAGATTCATAAGAGACAACAGATTCGTTATCAGCATTGCACCGCTGAGAATCGCCACAATAAGAACGATCGCCTTTACACCTGTCTTTCTGTACCACTTATTCATATTTCGTCCTTTCAGCCTTTATCAATTTTATAGCCTACGCCCCATACTACTTTCAGATATCTTGGATCTTTCGGATTGATCTCGATTTTTTCACGAATATGGCGGATATGGACCGCAACTGTATTATCCGCACCAATCGCCTCTTCATTCCAAATCGACTCATAAATCTGATTAATAGAAAAAACCCGTCCCTGATTTTTCAGTAATAACAAGAGAATATTATATTCAATCGGCGTAAGCTTCACTAACTCTCCGTCCACCGTCACTTCTTTCAGATCATCATTGATCCTGAGTCCGCCAACTTCATACACTTTTTCCTTTTGTTCCTGGGATGTTCCACCAAGCTCATTATAGCGACGCAGTTGAGACTTGACCCTTGCTACCAGTTCTAACGGATTGAACGGCTTTGTGACATAATCATCCGCCCCGATATTCAGTCCGAGTATCTTATCTGAATCTTCTGACTTTGCAGAAAGAATAATGATCGGTACACTGTTCGTCTCCCTGATCTTCAGAGTTGCCCTGATTCCATCCAGCTTTGGCATCATCACATCAAGGATCAGAAGATTTACTTTCTCTTTCTCCAGAATATTCAATGCCTCAACTCCATCATATGCCTTCAGGATATGATATCCCTCCTGGGACAGATAAATATCTATTGCCTCTACAATTTCTTTATCATCATCACAAACTAATATATTATACATTTCAATCACCTCCCTTTTAGTATACATGATATCGGTCATTTTTTAAAACCAGAGTGTCAAAATCTTAGAATTTTATTAAAAAAGAAAAGTCCGCTGGATTTTCATCCAACAGACTCTTCTCTCTTAAACTTTCATATGGAAAACCGCTTATCTTCTTTTCCTTCTGAAGACAACCGTTCCGGCTGCCAGCGAACCACCAAGCATGAATACAAATACTGCCATATTTGTGCTGTCGCCTGTCTTGGCTGCTGCATTTTGCTTCTTATTTGTTGTTCCGGCATTATGATTCTGATCCTTAGTCGGATTATTTACACCGGCATTTCCGTTATTGCCATTATTACCGTTGTCTCCGGCATTTCCGTTATTGCCATTATTACCGTTGTCTCCGGTATTTCCGTTATCGCCGCCGTTACCATTATTTTCACTCTTTGTTGTTACACTCAGTTCTGCGGCTGCATACTCTGTTGCATTCTCATCATCGCCTACGGCAACAACTTCGATCTGATAAGTCTTACCGGCTTCAAGACCTTCTATCGTATATCCTGTAGCATCTGCCGGGATATACGTCACGTATTCTTTTCCATTTACATAGATCTTGTAACCTGCCAGTCCTGCTGTGCTTGCCGGTCCATCCCATTTCACTTCAACGGAATTTTTCGTAATTTCACCTGTCACTACATTCTCCGGTGCTGAAGGTTTGTCCGGCTGATCCGGCTCTTCTATTTTCTCGAATCTTGCAGTCAGTGTAATATTCTTCGTGATGGCTGTATCGAAATCGAACGCCGTATCACTTCCTTCTTCATACCAGCCAAGGAACTTATAACCCTCTTTTTCCGGATCGGCTGGCTTCGCAGCCTTTTCTCCTTCTTTGACGGTCTGTTCTTTTCCGTCGATCGTAACCGTATAGGTCTTATCTTCTGGCTGATCCGGCTCGCTTCCTTTTTCAAATTTTGCGATCAGGGTCAGGTTCTCTTCCGGAGTTACTGTATAAACGGCTTCATCACTTACCTTTGTTCCAAGGACATCATACCATCCGGTAAATGTAGCACCTTTCTTTGCTGTTGCAGTAAAGGTAACTTCTTCTCCCTGTTCGATCTTTTCTTTAGAAACAGTCGCTGTACCTTCTCCTTCTACATAAGTACTCATACGGAGTTGTGTCTTTGTAAGATCCTGCGTTCCTGTAAGCACTCTGAATTCTGCTGCACTACCGAAACCATTCTGTCCTTCTGATACAACCAGCTTGATCTTGGATGTCTGAACCGGTGTAAAGTTTACCGTTTTTTCTGTACCTGTGCTTTCCCACGTTCCATTCTCTACAAGAGCTGTCCAGTTTTCATCCGCATCCTCATAATACAGAGAATATTTCAGGATATATCCGTTATTTCCCGTCGGTCTCGGCAGATAATAGAATCCGTTCACATCATAGGACTGTCCCATATCAATCGTGATCGTTGCCGGCAGTGCTTTCTTACTCGGAGAGTACTGCGTATGCCAGATCGTTGACCGATCATTGTCAAATGCTGCACTGATTGGTCCGTCACTGTTCTGATTATCTGATGTCACTGTAAATCCGGATGGATCAATCGGTGAAGATTCCCCATCTGACATCGTAGAAGAAAGATTTACATTATCAATGATGGCATGTACCGCATTTGTATCAGAACCAATCCTTGTCAGTGGCAGAGAAAGTGTAGAGCTTGTAATACCGGTCTTCTTCACATCGCCTTCATATGTAAAACTTCCGGTTGCTTTATACTCTTTTCCATCTGCAATCAGGACAGTACTTCCGTTCTTTGTACGGATCTTTAATGTCATCTTCTGATTAACAGGAAGTTTATATCCAAAGGAATAGTCATATCCTTCTCTTGTAAATCCAAGTGTTCCATCTTCCATAATGCGGATATTATGAGTACTGTAGGCTTCATGATCTTCGTCCTTCTCAGCTTCAAAGAGAATCTGTCCCGGTTCTGCCGGCTGAGTCAGTGTGATATCAAAGCTCAGTTCTTTCTCAGGTCCAACTTTATCCAATGGAGTAGAGATATAGCTTTCTCCGCCCTTCAGAACAAGTTCTCCATCCTTCACTTCCGCATTCTTTCCGTTCTCTGCATCATATTCATTTGCACTCTTATCTGAAAGTCCATCCTCAAAATCATAGGAAAGAATCTCATCTGTCTCACTGTCTACTTTATCATATGCATTGACTCCTGGAGCTTCACCCACATTCTCGCTCGTCTGCTGTGCTGTTGTAAAAGAAACTTCTCCTGATTTGCCCCACAACGCAGCCGCATAATACGGTGCAGCATCATTGAAGCGGTCATAGATCTCCATCTCAGTCAGTCCGTTCGCTCTCTGGTCAACCATATCGTTCCAGATCGCATAAGCTCCTCCCAGTGTCTGTTCAGAACCTGACGGAACACCCATACGTGTAGCCGGATCATAATTATACATGGACTGACGACTCAGATAATCTGCATAATATCCTGCTGCCGGTACGATATATACACTTCCGTCATTCATGTCAATCAGGTCATATCCCTGCTGATACATAGCTTTCGGATTTGCCCATCCATCGTTCCAGATATTCATCTGAACCCCTTCGCTTCTTACGGATGTGCTTCCGCTTCTTGCTGTAAGACTTCCCCACAGACGAACGGTATTTCCATTATCCTGGATATAAGCCAGAAGATCATCTGTAAACTTACGGAACTGCTCTGTATACTGTCCATCATACTCATCTGTTCCGATATTAACTATCGTATCCCGGTCAAATACCGGGTCATCACCCTTAATATACTCATCCCAGATGCTCTCAACAAATGCCAGTGACTCATCATACTTCGTATTCAAATTGAAATGGTCATTCTGACGTCCGGTCGTTCCGAATCTGAGATCCGGTCTTACCTTTGTAAATGACAGAGAATGTGCAGGAGTATCAAATTCCGGGATAATATCCAGTCCTAACTTCCGGTAATTCTGGATCATGGACTTCATCTCAGCCTTGGTATAATACATATCGTCACTGGTCAGGTCTGCCTGATTCAATCCACCTGCTTTGACATCAGACTCCATACGGAATCCCTCATAAGCCGACATTGCACCCTCGGAAGTCGAATAATTTTCAAGGAAAATATAGTTATCGTTCAGATGAAGCTGCAGGTCATTCATCTTATACCACAGCATCGTCTTTGCAACTTCCTGAAGTGTCTCGCTTTCAAACGGTCTTCTTCCTACATCCAGCATAAAGCCTCTGACTTCATACTTTGGATAATCCCTGCATTCGCCCTTCGGAATGGTCGTACCATTCTGCTTCAGGATCTGAAGGATCGTTCTTGTAGACCAGTAAGCTCCTGCTTTCTGCTCTGCCTTCACTTCCACTTTATCCGTTACATTCATGGAATATCCTTCTTCTTTCAGTCCATTTCCGGCTGCTTCAAGCGTAAAGAAGAAATCTCCCGCTGATGCCTGATCCGCATAAACGATCTTGATGGACTTTCCTGTGATCTCTTTATAATCATTCTTAAATTCTTCAGCCATTGCAGATAATTCTGCCTTATCCTTGGCTGCTACAACGATACGGCTGGAATCACTGATCTCAAAGGAACCGCCCTTTGCACCTTTCCATTCTGCCAGCTCCGGCATTACATTCGGCTTTGCATTATCTCCGTCTTCTGCCGTATACTTTCCGGTTACAGTCATGGTATATTCTTTTGAATCTACTGCCGTACTGTCGTCACCGGCTTTCTTTACATTGAAGTTCATCTTCACAGTCTTTGTAACAAGCGGCTGATAAACTGTCAGATCCCTGTCTACGATCTGCTCATAATCTGCACCGACAAAACTGATCTCATATCCTTCAGGAACTTCCGGCATTGCCAGGTTTCCTGATGCCCCGTCAATACTGGAAGGAACTTCCAGGCTGTCCGCAATCTCTTTCGGAGTTCTCTCCACCTCGGTTGTTCCAAGATCTGTCTCATAAGTCTCAAACTCATAGACAGAAACCGTCGGCCAGCTTACAGAAGCACTTCCCTCCGGTGCTCCCGCCTGATCAAAGGACTCAATATATAATCTCAGATATCTTGTTGTTACTGCCTCGATATCCACTCCGGCTTTCTTGTAATCCATGCTTTTGTCCTCCCTTGGGGTTTGTCTTTTATTTTGCGTAGTTTTTGTATCCAACTTTCTGAAGCTTTGCGTCTTTTTCCACAACCTGTTCTTTCATTTCTTCTGAATATGCTTTCAGTCTGGAGAGCAGTTCTTCATCAGAAGTAGCCAGGATCTTCGCAGCTAAAATACCTGCGTTCGCCCCGCCGTTGATCGCTACGGTTGCTACCGGAATACCTGTCGGCATCTGTACGATCGAGTACAGAGAATCTCTGCCGCCAAGAGATGTTGTATGCATCGGAATGCCGATGACCGGCATTGGGAAGATTGCTGCACACATGCCCGGCAGATGAGCTGCCATACCTGCGCCTGCA
>OIEM01000663.1_pt1 | contig 16392 bp, 21 predicted proteins | sample 1581761 | NCBI WGS metagenome assembly OIEM01 (sample SAMN01760978, study PRJEB22395) | human gut metagenome | reverse complement strand
CGGACAGGTCGGCAAACAGGCGGTCCAGCCCCTTGCCAAGCCCGCCCATCTTCTTTTTGGCCATCGGCGTCCCTCCTTATCGTTCGTTGTTTGCCAAAAATTCCCGCGCCAATTCCATGTACGCCTCGCTGCCCTTGCCGTTCGGCTCGTAAAAATTGATGGGCATACCAAAACTGGGCGCTTCCGAAAGGCGCACGGTGCGCGGCACAACGGTTTTGTAAACCTTGTTGCCATAGTACTTTTTGACCTGTGCAACCACCTGCATGGTCAGGTTGAACCGGCCGGAGTACATGGTGAACACCACGCCCTCAATGTCCAGGTAATGGTTGTATTTTTTGCGCACGATCTTTAAGGTATTCATCAGCTCCGAAAGCCCCTCCAGCGCATAATACTCGCACTGAATGGGGATCAACACCGTATCGCAGGCGCAAAGACCGTTGACGGTCAGCAGATCCAGCGAGGGCGGGCAGTCAATGAACACATAGTCGTACAAAGGAATCAGCGGTGCCAGGATGCTGCGCAGGCGGTTTTCGCGCCGGGGCAGCTCCACCAGCTCCACCACAGCACCGGCCAGCTGCGTGTTGGAAGCAATCAGGTCTGCGTTGAACTTGGTGTGAACGATGGCCTGCCGAACGTCATCATCGTTGATCAGGCAGGTGTAAATGTTGGATTGCTGGCCTTTTTTTGCAACGCCGTAACCCGAGGTGGTATTGCCCTGCGGGTCAAGGTCAACCACGAGAACCTTTTTGCCCAGCGCAGCCACGCAGGAAGAAAGGTTGACGCAGGTGGTCGTTTTGCCAACGCCGCCCTTTTGGTTAGTGATTGCGATAGTATGCATACTCATTTTTGAACTCTCCTCAGCAGTTCTATGTGTTTTCTTCCTTTGCACGGCAAATTGTAGTAATCTTCTGAAGAAACAAAATCCATCAGTGGAATTTTAGGAAAATATGTTTTATTAAAACATTTCAGAGCAATCAATTTCCCAGAATGTTTCCAGTCTAATATCTGCTTTGGGCGATATCCCAAAATCGCGCATACCTGCTTTTCTGTCAGCAGATCCGGCAGAGAGGACATTTCCTGCTCCACAGCCAACCGAATAGCGCCGCCTAATTCGCTTGAATATGGCTGCGGTGGAGTATATGGGATACAGTTGTGGCGCTTGCCCTTGAGATAGTACAATGGATTCTGTTGACGATCAGCCAAATACCTTTCAACTTCTTCCTTTGCAATTTTGTATCCAAATCCTTTTCGTTTCGGCTTCTCTGCGGATACCCTGCCGGTTTCTATCAACCACAATGCAGTTTCCTTGCATATATGTGCAATTTGGTAAAATTCTTCTTTGCTGATATAGTCTTTTTGAATATCCGAAAGACTAAGCTGCCTGTTTTTCATACCCGCACCTTCAGCCTTCTCTCCGCGTAGTCCTCGCTTAATACATAGTCAATAATGGACTCTTTGAAGATCCAGTAGTGCGGTTTAATAAAGATGGCTTTTACAAGCCCATCGCGAATTAACTTCCGAGCAAAGCTATCGCCTATTCCACCTAACATTTCACGAAATGTTAGTACAGACACTACATCGGGGTATTTCTTGAATTGTTGTACATATCTCTTCCTTGGGTTTTCCATGATCGAACCTCCGTCTAAATTACCATTGACAGATAGGTTCGATACCTATAGTATGATTCAGTTCTCTCCTAAAACTTCAAAATTCGTTTGAGTTCTCTCCTATGTCCACCATTCCTCACGAGAAAACGGGTTATACCGGAGTTCTCTCCCAGTTCTCTCCAAACCGCTTTTTTGAGCTGTCAGGAGAGAACACCAAGGCATTCCGTATTTGCTTAATAAAAACGCGAAAAAATCAAAAAAGCCAGTAATATCAAGGGTTTTCGGCATCGAAAACTGATGAAAATACGGCTTCAAAAATCAGGTTTTTTTGCCTGAAATAAGTCCTATAAACGGGTATCTGTTCATTTGTTGATCAGATACCCGTTATTTTTTGCTTATTTTTATCGCACCTCATCATTTTGATGTGGTGCTTTTTTTATTCGCTGGAGGAGCTTATGAAAAAATTTTTTCAACTTTTTTTATTTTTGCCGCGGTTTTTGGCTATTCTCGCTGCCTACCTATTGAGGGGCAAAAAAACTCTCACCTGTACTTTGACAACTGAATACACATTCATCAGGTACGTTCCTGTGCGGGGGCGAGAGCTCCAGCCGAATGAAGGTGCGCCAAGACCCTCCTGCCCATCCGGGTTATAACGGAAAGCAAGGTGGCAAGCGTTTCCGAACCATTCTGAAATATCCGACAGCTACGGATATGGCAATGAAACGCTACAGGGCTAACGATACTTCTCTACGGAGCTGGCGGAGAACCCGGCAGGGGTGAGATTCCCATGGACCCGATTCGCTATCGGGCATCTGATGATTTCCTTTTTTGCACTTGGGGTTCGAGGAAAAATTAAGTGCAACCACTAAAGCCCCAAAGATTATCTTTGAGGTTTTAGTGGATCAGAAATGATTCAAATAAAAAGAAAGGAGGATACCACATGGAAAACTGTAAAGTGATCGCCATCACGAACCAGAAAGGCGGAGTCGGTAAAACGACAACCGCAGTCAATCTCGGTGTGGGACTTGCCGACTCAGGCAAAAAGGTTTTGCTTGTTGACGCTGACCCGCAAGGCAGCTTAACGGTAAGCCTCGGAGTGAAGAACCCAGATGAACTGGATGTGTCGCTTTCTTCCCTAATGCAGTCGGTCATTGATGATGAACAGCCGCCCAGTGATGCCATTATTACGCATCCGGAAGGTGTTGACTTGCTTCCTTCTAACATTGAGTTGTCCGGTATGGAAACCGGCTTGTTCAATGTTATGAGCCGCGAGTATGTTCTGAAAAACGCTATCGACGGCATGAAGAAGAATTACGACTATATCCTTATTGACTGTATGCCTTCTCTGGGAATGATGACGGTCAATGCGCTTGTTGCGGCAGACAGTGTGATTATTCCGTCTCAGCCGAACTTCCTGTCAACCAAAGGTCTTAACTTGCTCCTGCGCTCGATTTCAAAGATCAAGCGGCAGATCAATCCGAGATTGAAGATTGACGGCATTTTGCTGACGATGGTAGATAACCGCACAAACAATGCAAAGGCGATTATTTCATCGCTGCGTTCATCTGTGGGAGAAAACATCCGCGTGTTCAATTCCGAGATTCCGTTTTCGGTAAGAGCTGCGGAGTGCAGTCTTTCCGGAGAAAGCATTTTCTCTCATGACAAGAACGGCAAAGTCGCGGCAGCGTATGAGGCACTCACGAAGGAGGTGACAGAAATTGAAGAACGTGCAAAAAATCGATCTGGGCCTGACCGGGTACGATGAGCTCTTTATGAATGATGCGGAGCGTAAAGAAAACAAGCTCCCCAGAATTTATGATGTGCCCATTTCGGAAATTGATGATTTCCCCGACCATCCCTTCAAGGTAAAAGTTGATGAGGATATGGATCAGCTTGTTCAAAGCATTAAAGAGCGCGGGATTATCACGCCTGTCACACTTCGTCCGAAGAAAGATGGACGGTACGAAATCGTGTCCGGACATCGCAGAAAGAAGGCTTGTGAGCTCGCAGGACTTGATACCGTCAAAGCCGAAGTCCGGGAAATGACCCGTGACGAAGCGATTATCTTAATGGTTGAATCCAACTTGCAGCGTTCCACAATCCTTCCAAGTGAAAAAGCATTCTCGTACAAGATGCGTCTTGAAGCCATGAAGAGACAAGCTGGCAGACCATCTCAAGAAAATTATTCCCCACTGGGGAACAATTCTTTGGGAACAAAATCCTCGGATGAAATGGCTGAGGAAGTCGGTGAAAGTAAGAACACAATCTTTCGTTATATCCGTCTTACCGAGCTCATTCCCGAACTGCTCCAGCTTGTTGATGAAAGCCGTATCGCGTTCCGACCGGCAGTTGAACTGTCCTACCTCAAAAAAGAGGAACAGACTGCGCTGCTTGAAGAAATCTCCTATACGGACGCAACCCCGTCTCTTGCCCAGGCAATCAAGATGAAGAAGTTCTCCAATGAAGGAAAGCTTTCCCAGAAAGTGATCGAGTCGATCATGAGTGAGGAAAAGCCGAATCAGAAAGAGAAAATCAACATCAAATACGAAGATGCGAGGAAGTTCATTCCTGCCAGTGTTCCTTATGACAAAACCGGTGATTATATTATGAAAGCGCTTGAGTATTATCATCGGTATCAGGAACGGCAGAAAGATCGTGACGCAAGATAATCCTTACGCCAAGGGAGTAGTGTACCCTTTTACGGGCGGAGAATGTTTCTTCCCCCCTCACACTCCCCCCATCTTCAAGACCAGCATACTATCTCAAAAGGAGAAGATATAGGCGGCACATTTGAAAGAAAATAAGAGCATTCGTACAATATAAGTGGAAAACCAAAGGAGGTTGATCCTATGAGAAGAACACTTATGATAATCACGGTTGCCCTGGTTCTTTGCTTATGCGGCTGCTCGGAAATTCCTCAGATCTCGGATATGCCGACCGAACCTTCCCAGAGCGAGTCACTACCAATAAAAGATAGTGAAGAAATCTCCCAAGAGACGGATGCACCCCAATCAAGCGTTAATATAGACACCCCCGAAGAATCCGGTATCGCTTCTGAAACAACGGTGTCTGATGTCAAAGAAACAGAAAGCACTTCGCAGCCAAAGGAAGAAAAGAAGCAGGACCCGCCGAAGGAAGAAACGAGAGCCACAGGTGATAGCGTGACTACTTCTTCTTTTGAGCCGGTAAAGCCTTTTTCTGAACCGACGGAAACAAAAGCACCTGAAACTGCTCCAGTTACGGAGATGCCAAAGGAAACAGAAGCACCAAAGACGACAGAAGTTCCAAAGGAACCGGAACCACCGGTTGAGACTGAACCAGAACCAGAGCCGGAACCGACCTTTGATATAAACTACTGGATTTCTTACGCGCAAGGCGTTGCGGTCAGTAAGGGACTGACATTGGAGAGTTCCGCAGTTGATTGCTGGGACAATCCGATTACCGCCAACCCCGATTGCATTTATCTTGAAAGAGACATCAATTCCCGCATGAGCAGATATGCGAAAGATGAGGATATAACCTATGTCTGGATCTGGTATGAATGTATCGGGACGAACAGTTATCTCATCTATGTGGGATACGCTTAATCATCAATTCAATATGCCTTACGGTGTTTACACCGTTCATCAGGTCTCTGGCTGGGAAGGCCGCGAGCTGATGCCCGACTTTGATGTGTTTATTGCCAAGGACGGCGAAACTTATCGCTACCTTATCAATAACGCAAACTTTGAATCCTTTATCAAGGTCATCAAGGTTGATGCGGAAAGCGGCAAGACCATTCCTTATGCCGGCGCAGGCTTCCAGATCTACCGTCCCGACGGCACTAAGGTGGAAATGACTTTCACCTATCCGGAAGTTACTACCATCGACACCTTCTACACCAACGATGCGGGTATGCTGATTACTCCCGAAAAGCTTGAGTTCGGCAAGGGCTATTCTCTTGTTGAGGTCTCTGCTCCTTACGGTTATGTTCTCAGCTCTGATCCTGTGAAGTTCGATGTACTTGGCTTCCCGTCCTTTATCATGGAGTTTACTATTGGCATTATTACCTTTGTATATAACTTTGCCATTGTGCATTATGGCTTTGGGGAAATCGGACTTGCAGCCTACCTTGTCATCGGCTACTTAATGTTGATTATTTTGACACTGTTTCTTGGTATGGCGCAGGGCTTGCAACCCGTATTTAGTTATTTTATGGGGACAGGGGAAGAAAAACGGAGCAAATCTCTACTTGGCTTTTCCATTAAAGCATTTTTAGCAATAGGCGTTTTGTGCTATGTCTTGATCGTGTTCTTCTCTCGCGGCTTTTTCACGATTTTCAATCCGGGAGATATTGAACTAATCAACTTTATGGAAAGTAAAAGCCTACCTTACTTTTCCGGTTTCTTCCTTGCAGGATTTAATATTTTAATGATTTCTTATTGGCAGGCAAATGGGCGCACAAGTAACGCCCTTACGGTATCTCTATGCCGTAGCGTCATATGGCCGCCAATTTTGGTTGCCGTTCTTCCGCTGATTTTTGGCAGCGAAGCCGTATGGCTTTGCCATTCTATCAGTGAAATCATGACGGCGATTATAGCAGTTGTTTTGATTGTTTTCATAAAGCGCAAGAAAGAAAATCAGAAAGTTGGATTTTAAGGAGGGACATGATATGAAGCGGATCATTACCATAGGCCGTGAATTTGGAAGCGGTGGAAGAGAAGTTGGCAGGCGTTTAGCCGAAAGACTGAATATTGCCTATTACGACCGAGAGATTATTGATGAATTGATGAAACGAACTCAATTAGCGGAAAGTTATGTGTTGCAAGTGGAGGAAAGCAGGCCCCTGCCGCTGTTACCAATAACAACTGCTCGCACTTTTGGTATTCCTACCAACTATACATTGGAAAATCGTCTGTCCATTTATAAGCAGGAAAGCGAAATAATCCGCGAAATGGCAGAGAAATCGGATTGTATCATTGTAGGACGATGTGCAGACTATGTTTTGCAAGATTTGAACCCTTTTCGCTTGTTTGTATATGCGGATATAAGTTCTAAAATTGCCCGTTGCAGGGAAAAGGGAGCCGACGCAGCGGCGATGACGGATAAAGAATTGCAGCAAAAAATTATATCTATTGATAAGAAAAGAGCACGTTACTACCAATTTTATACAGAACAAGATTGGGGCAATAAAGCAAACTACGATTTATGTATCAACACCACCAATACAGAAATCAAGAAAATCGTTGCTGCCATAGAGAAGTTTATCGTTTAGCAGTATTGGGGATGTGTCAATATGTCTGTATTTCATTATCTTTCTTCTCATAACCTGCGGTCAAAAAAAGCCCTTGCGCTTGCATGGGATTTTGCGCCTATGAGTATGAACACACAAGTCATATAGTTATCTCTTATAGTTCCTGTACCAAACGCCCATGCGGTTTTATGCTGCGTGGGCGTTTGGTATTTTGCCCCCTGCTTGGGAAGAAAGGGGGTGAGAAAAATGATGAATAGTGAGCAGTATCGGGAACATATCGAGCGCACTTTCAACGCCTTTTGCAAGATTGTCCTTTACCATGCGGCGCTGGGTATTTACAAGAAAATACGGCGGAAGCAACAGTTTGAGGTATCACTCGACTATCTTCGGGAGTTTGATTTTGAGCCGATTGCCACAACAGACGAGTATTTTGTGAAATACGATATGCCTACCACTTTTACCGTTCGTGGGGAAACGGTCATTGTAGAAAGCGAGCAGTTAGCGGCCGCGCTTTTGCGTCTGCCGGAAAAGCGGCGTGAAGTGCTGTTTTTGCGGTACTACCTCGGTTACAGCGATACGGAAATCGGAAGGCTATTCGGAGTTTGCAGAAGCACAATCTTTCGTAGACGAAAAAGGTCATTGCGCTTCATACGAAAAGAACTGGAGGCGTTAGAAGATGAAGAATAGGAAATACAATTTGCTGCCCTATGAAACGATTGTAAAGGCAACCGCCGGGGAGCCGGAAGCGGTGAACACCGTCATTCAAACCTATACCGGCTACATCAAATATCTGTCCTACTTTCAAGGGAGTATCAACGACGATATTCAAGATTATCTCAAAGCGTCCTTAATGGAAGCACTACCCAAGTTCCGCTTTGACAGATGACAAGTAGCAAAGGCAGAAAAAGCCGTCAAGGATAAACTTCGCGCTTCGCGTCCTTGACGGCTTTGCCCGTCTTTGCTGTCGGGTAATCAAGAGGGCGCAAACGGATAGACCGCTTGCGCCCTCAATCTATGATGATGTGTTACGCAATAGAGAGCGAGAGCGCCTTACACAACGCGGTTTTGCAGACTTGAAAACACAAGAGTTGAGTGTTTATATCCCCACCCTCAAAAATGGCGGTCTACTGCGTAACATTTTGCCATGCCAGCGTGGACATTTAGGCAGGCGAAAAGCCTTGATTTATGCGACTTGCAGAGAACGGAAACAGAACAAGTAGTATCGTATCCCTTGAAAGCGCAAAAATGCCTTTCTATCGTTCCACGCGGCACAGAAAAAGCGGGCAAGAAGTCTTTGACCTCTTACCCGCTTTTGTGGCAATCCGTATGGCAGCTACCCTGTTTCAGTTGATTGTTGATGCTGTTTTATGAGTAGCTACCATCCAGGCGACTGTTTCAGAAATATGGGCTTCCGCCAAGGGGATACCAGTGGGGTGCGACATCTTTTTTGCCCACTCAAGGCAGGTTGAAAGTGTTTCTTCGTTTCAAGAAATATACAGCGTGTTTCAAAACCTCTTATCACGATGTCAGGTACTAATTACATTCAGTACATCCGATGTTGCGGTTATTCATAAGAACTGCCGGGACGTGGATATCAAATATACGCCGGTTTCAATGATTGATTTACAGGCGGCACTATTTGACTTGGCTACGGACACAAAGCGAAAATCCAATCTAAAAGACTACTGCAAAAAACATAAAATAAAGCATGATCCCCATATACCGGAATCTGACTGCGCAGCAACCTTTGAGGTGTATAAGAATCTATTGTCTGAACATGGAGAAGGTTTTTTAAGTCAGTATGTCGTAAAGAAATAGAATATAGTATTTCAAATAACCCCTGACCGTTTATTCGGTTGGGGGTTATTGTCGTTCAAAACCGACATTAACCCGTTAGCAGAGGATAACTTGTCTGAAACCTATTGAAATTTTCAAGATAATGGCTATAATAATAAATGCAACGAGCGTTGCGGATAGAACAAAGCGAGGTAATTAGTATGCGTTCAAAAAGTGCTGAACTGAAAACAAAGATATGCGATACCGTAAATGACTGGAAGAGGAATGTGGGCAGAACTCCCTCCTTAAAAGAACTCGGTGACGAACTTGGAGTAAACAAGTCAACCATATATCGCTATCTTGTTGAAATGAACGAGGACGGCCTTCTTGAATATGACGGCAGCTCGATTGAAACTAAGGAACTCAATCGCCGAACCATGAATACTGCCCGTGCTGCTATCGTTGGTAGCATCCCCTGCGGCGAAGCTCAACCTGAAGAAGAGTATGTAGAGGAATATGTTAATCTCCCGACCAATCTTTTCGGAAAAGGAGACTTTTATATCCTCCGCGCCAAAGGTGATTCTATGGAAGATGCCGGTATCTCTGAGGGAGATCTCGTTGTCATCTTGAAACAACCGACCGCAGAAGTCGGAGATATAGTCGTCGCCCTCGATGATCAGAATCAGAACACGCTGAAAAGATTCGGCGGCTTTGATGATAAGCATAGAGTAATACTTGAATATATGAACGAGGATGTTTACCCTGGAAAAACCATATTGGTTAAGGAACTTATGGTTCAGGGTATCGCAAAGCACGTAATAAAGAGCTTGTAAAGGAAGGAGCATGACATAGTTGAACAAGATCCCTGTAGATGTAGAAGTTGAGGTTAGCCGAGACGGTGAGCAAATACCCAAAGCCGTCATTTGGAGTGACGGTCGGCGATTCGCAATTTCGCGGGTGGTTTATCATGGCATGTCTTCTTCCAATGAGTATGAAGGAATTCGCTACACGGTAATAATCGGTAGTGCGGAAAAATATATTTACCGAGTCAATCACACATGGTATGTGATGGCTTGACAGGAGGTGTGAGCAGTGAAAAAATTCACTACTTATAGCGAGATCGAAAACCTCTGTGAAGCCATGATAAAGGACTTCATGAAGCGCAAACATTATACGAATGCGCACTGTGTGGACATTGAAGCCTTTGTCACGGAATATCTGGGTATTCCTATCGTCTATGAGACATTCGCTGAACCTGATCCGGGAAGAATCGGGTTCTTGTCAGACGGTATTCGCCCACTGTGGGTGGTTCGAGGAAACGAGAAAAAGCAGGTGCTCTTTCCTAAAAATACCGTTGTTCTTGAAAAATACCTGCAAACACAAACTGAAATCGGAAGAAAGCGTTTCACGATTGCTCATGAGGGAGCACACTTTGTCCTCTCCAAACATATTCCGGCTCAAACAGATGCCTATGCAGCTTTTCACAGTGAGTTTGACACGGAAATGGTTTATTCCCCGGAAATGCTCAGAGAAATGCTTTCAATCAATGAGTCATTCGGAAATAGAGCTGCTGCGTGTCTTCTGATGCCAAAGTTCCTCGTGTTGAGATTGCTGAAGCAATACAACGGAGGAAGTAAGGTGATTGCCTATGACGATTATGTTATGTCACAGGAGCAGAAGATTATCGTTCAGAGAATGGCTGACGCAATGGGTGTGAATTACTCGCCCCTAATAACAAGGCTGAAAGAACTTGACTTGTTTGATAAGCGTCCGATTGAAGAGTATTTATCTACTTTTCGTTCCGGAGGTGAATTGGCATAATGCAAGCTCAATCAGCAAGACAGTATGATCCCGAACTCTTGAATAAGCTGGCGCTTTCTCAGTTAGCCGCGGAAGAGCTTATCAAACGAGAAATAAAGTGTCCGGTATGCGGTTTCTACCTTATGGACGTATATGGCAGAGACCACCATATAACAAGAGTTAAGTGCCGTAAGTGTAAGTTCAACGAGGTCATTGATACTGCGCTATTCAGAACAGTAAGACCGCGTAGGACATACCGCGTAAAAGCCAGTAGCCGGCACAATCCACTTAGATAAAAATTAAATAAAATAAACGACTTTTAATCGCGCAAGCGAAGCAGGACCCGAAAGGGCTGAAAATCTCTCAAGCACCGTACGAAGCCGAATTGAGATAAGGATAATTATATCCTTTTATCTTGGTTCGATTCGACGGTGCTTTTTTGCGCGTTTAATTGCTTTGTACTGTGTTAAGGGTTCCTTCTCGCCAGCGCGGGAAAGGAACTCCTAATGTTTATATGGCGCTGCTACATAGCTAAGTATCCGTAATCTCCAGATTTTTGATTTTCATACAAATTCAAAAATTCAAAGGAGATTACAAAAAATGTGCTGGAATGACGGATATGAAAGAAAACGCTTTGAAAAAAAGCTTAAAAAACAAAGAGAAGAATATAAAAAACAGGGCATGACTGATGCCCAAATTGAGGAAATCGAGAAAAAAGATTGGGAGATATATAGGAGCGATCGCTGCTATTATTCGCACACTCAGCCACTGGAATTCGAGGATGATAACTTTGATAAAGAGGATTGTACTCCATTATGCAAATTCTTTTCCGAGGAACTTTGTGATTATATTCATCCAGATTACTCAAATCCGCATTGGTGGATAGATGAGATTGAAGATGAACATATATTAAGACAAATCAAAAAATTGAACCTCGAAGAAATTGAGGTTCTCACACTTGTCGTATTTGAAGGGCTTCAGCGGAAAGAAGCTGCATTGGTACTTGGTATTTCCGTGGATTCAGTCGATCGCAAATTCCGAAAGTACAGAGATATATTTTCAATGCAGTCGAAGGATGGTGATTGCCATGCGTAACTTTAAGCAATTATCACCTTCCCTTGAATTATGTTTATGTTCTCATTGTGCCTCTATCTATTACGAGGATCATGGTTGCCATATTGAAAGAGCTGATCTGGGTCAAGTAGTGTTTGAGCCATGTGATATTTGTAAAAACCCCCACGGATATGACTTCCTGATTTGGGATGTGTCAAGTGTGCAAAATAGAAATTCGCATGTTTGTGGAGGTCGCAGGAAATGAGTAAGATTATTACTGATAAATGCGAAATCACCTTCGCAGCATTAAAACTGGTAGAACAGTTGTATAAGGACAATGAGATCCCAGACTATATGTTCAGAAACATATTGCGCCAATATGCAGGAAAAGAAGATGCGAAACACTTTTCCTGCTGTCAATCTAAAACAGGAAGAAAGGTGAAATCATGTACGGAGCCTACGGAATAAACTCTGATTTTCAAAAAAGAGATGTGGCGATTTATGCTCGTGTATCGACCGAACATGAGGCCCAGCTTTCTGCACTCGAAAACCAAATTGATTGGTATAAACCAATACTTGCTACAAGACCTGACTGGACTCTTGTAAAGCAGTACATTGATGAGGGCATTACGGGTACGTCGGCAGAAAAAAGACCTCAATTCATGAAAATGATCCGAGATGCAAAAGCGCATAAGTTCAATATGATTATTACGCGCGAGGTCTCACGCTTCGCAAGAAATACGGTTGATACACTTCAATATACCCGTATGTTAAAGGAATTCGGAGTGGAGGTGTTTTTCATCAATGACAACATCAAAACTTTTGATGGAGATGGCGAGCTTCGATTAACTATTATGGCTACACTCGCACAGGATGAAAGCCGGAAGACTTCTATAAGGGTTAAAGCTGGGCAACAGACTTCGATGGATAACGGAGTCGTTTATGGAACTGGTAACATACTTGGGTATGACCGGGTTGGTAAAGAAATGGTCATCAATCCTGAACAAGCAAAAACGGTGCGAATGATTTTTGATATGTACTTGGATGGCATGGGATTGAAGAGCATCAAATATGAGCTTGAAAGTCGCGGTAGACTGACAGCTATGGGTAAAACGCAATGGTTTGAGTCTGTTATCTCTAAAGTATTAAGGAACTCATTTTATTGTGGAATTATGACATACCACAAATATTATTGCCCCGACTACCTAAAGCAAAACAGGGTAAAAAACATGGGTGAGATTGAGATGACATACACCAAAGGAACCCATGAACCGATTGTTACCGAGGAAGAATTTAATCTTGTTCAAGCAAGAATGGACGCTCGTACAAGGCAACTCAATAACTGCCCAAAGGGAAAAAGAGTTGCGCCAAAGCGTGAGCCGGCAACAATTTGGGGGAAACTTATGAAATGCTCTTGCGGATGTAAATTCAATCAGCGCGGTTGGAATCATCATAATGGAGCTGATGAAATGGCATTCCAGTGCTATAGCAAGTTGGCTCACGGTTCTGTAACTGAACGAAAGAAAAGAGGTCTTCCTACCAAAGACACTTGTACTACGCCGATTATTCCGAAATGGAAAATGGAACTCATAGCACATGAGATTTTCACGAAGCACTTTACGGATATTTCGGCTGTTACAGAACTTGCTTGTAAAATGATTGAGGAACATATAAACGATGTTGAAGACGTCGAAGATAACACGGAAATTATTGCGCAGAAGAATGCTGAAATCGAAAAGCTTGAACGGAAGAAAGTCGGCCTAATTGAGATGCGAGCTGATGGTGACATTGAAAGAGATTATTTTTTGATGCGGAAAGACGAAGTTGAAAAGCAGATAGAATGTCTCCGACAGGAGATTCAAGAGCTTACACCAATCGACACGAGGCAGAAAAAGGAGAATCTTGTTGAACGTCTGGAGGCACTAAAGCAGAAGTTGTCCGAATACACTGATTTTGAAAATACTCTGATAATTCCTGATGGCGTTATTGAAGCATTTACCGAACAAATAATTGCAAGCGATAAAGGATTTGACTGGTATTTGAAAGCCGTGCCGGATATGGTGAAATCATTTATGGATGATACTCCTGACGACGAGACCGAAAAGGAATGGCACGAACTGACGCAATTTGATCTGACTATCGAAGATGCTAAAGCGTATGTATATAGCTTCTCGTCGCGCAGAAGGGTTCATGGGTGGCAAAACATCAAGATAAGGTTATTTGTCTGATAGTATACCGAGGGGATGAATAAATCATTCCCTCGGTTTTGTTTACATTTTGTCCATTGAAAAACCGACTTTATAGTCGTATTATAATAATTGAAGGTGCCTGTTTATTCCGCGACTTAGTAGCCACTACACAGGCCAACATCAAGGATCAAAAGTAATTCCGTAAAGTCCTTTTATTGGGACGGTCATGTCCTGTAATGGGTACATGACCGTCTTTTCTGTATCGCCGCGCTGCTCCGCAAACGGAATTGCCCTGCGGAGGAGCGGCGATCGGGAAAGCAGCACAGCTTTTCGGTATGCGCAGAAACGTGAGCGCCCGTTCTTGCGGGAGCAACCGTTGCAGGCAGGAGGTCATAACCATGAGAAAACATTTATTTTTGGAACGTGGGGCGGTACTCTTGTGCGCCCTATGTCTGCTCTTGAGCGGCTGCAGCGGAGCGCCAGAGAAGAACTCCGACGTTTCCGAACAGGCTGCGCAACTCGATAGCGAAGCGCCAGAGAAGAACTCCGACGTTTCTGAACAGGCTGCACAACTTGCTGCGGTTCATCTGGAAAAAGGCACGATGCTGACAGATGCGGTAGAATACTCCTTGGGGGATTTTGAAGGAGAAGCCTGCCATGTCCTTCTGCTGAAGGACACGAAAGAACGTTTTCTGGCATATAGCTATGAGACGGGAAACGTATATTGCCCCGTTCCGGATGCGGTTCGGAATTTTAACGGCGTACTGAGCACGGAAGAAGACCGATGCATCTATCTTCTGTGGATGCTTGATCAACGCTCGGACAATTTCTATGTGAACGACCAAGAACTGCGGACGGCGCTGACAGAGGCGGAGCTTGCACAGGTGAATCTTGCGCTGCAGCAAGGATATATCCCGGAAGAAACACAGACAGAATCTGAAACACCTCCCCCGACGGAGGAATTGCCCGAAGGCGGCGGCGTGTACAGGGTTTTGACCGAGTACCCGAAGGAGTTTACCCGCAGGGAGCTGTCGGATGAAGAGATCCGCGCGCTTACGGATGCCGATCTGGAGACCGTGCGGGGTCGGATCTCGACAATGGGAGACTTCGCGGCATGGCTGGTCGCGATGGGCGGTAATATTTACAGCAACGTCAATAGTAATCCGGACGGACAGAAAACCTTTGGGGCGGACTTCTATTATGGAATCTTTCGTGAGGTTCTGCCCTCAGCCGCTGCCGCCTCTTTGGCGGTGCGGGTCTTGGGGGACGATTTGCCGGGAATCGGCATGGTAGTTGCATGTGTAGCGGAAAACGACGGGACCGTCCTCAGCGGGAATCTGATCCCTGCGGACGGCGGCTACTATTTGTTATCTATCGATGCCCTGACGGACGAATGGAAATCTATTGTTGAAATGGATCGAATCATTCCGGAGGCGTTCCCGCCTATTTGGGTTGACGGAGCCTCCGGCATTATCGCGTGGTGTCGGAGCGCGGATAATCCGCGGGGCAATACGCTTACCCAGGCATTCTATATCCCGGGGGATCAGCAGGTTGTGCTGGATTATAAAGATGGAATTTATACCCCGCAGAGCCCACTCGGGATTCAGGAGTTTTTCCGTGATGAGGGCAAAGTAGACGAGCTGCTCGAACAGAAGACCGCGCATATCAAGCCGGAAAACATCGGGAGCTATGAGATTTCCCAAAAGCTGGGCGGCGTTACGCTGACGCCGGAGGAAGCCTATGCGCTGTTGACCATGGAGCCGGAGCAGGTGAAGAAGCGGGTGAAAACCGCTGCCGACGTATTGATGCTTATGCTGGCCGGGCAGTATGGAGACTGTAACGGCGACAGGGTCAAAACCATTGACGGACAGGATTGGCACTATAATCTGACTGCCTTTGAGGTAATGCAGACCCGCACGACCAACTGCGGCTCAGCCGCAAACCTTGCCAACTACCTGCTGGAGGGTGACTATGAGGAGGTCGGCTTTATCCTTCAGGCATACGATATCGGACAGGGCGGCGGCCATGTATACAACTACTTCAAGTATCAGGGGAGTTATTGTATTGTAGACTTCAGCTGGTACATGTTCAGTAACTATCGACCGGAAGACGACTTCCGCGTAATGGAGTTGAAACGGCTGGAGGACTATGGCGACCGGATCTCGGATCTGTACGGCGGCGTGTGCATGGCGCTTGCACATACCTCCCCGGGGCAGCACTATCCCAACGTATTTGACGAGCAAAACAAGGCATACGCCATCCCTGCGGGCACGGAGTATCAGCTGCTTTATCAGAACTCCGACAGCAACGCGTTCCTTCTGAAAGAGTACCCGCTGGACAGAGCGCAGCTGGACTGGACGACCTTCGGACGGTAACTGAAAACGGAATATGCCCGCAGCGGGGTATCCGCTGCACGAGCAGACATCGTCAGGCGCAGGAGAGAAGAAACGCGGCGCATATGACGGCGATACGCCTCCGGCAAGGATTCTGCACCCAAGCAGTCGGTCTGACCGACTGCTTTATTTATGCCGCGGGATCCGGCGCGGCGGCGTATCGGTTCCGCGGCTTGCCGCATACTTCCGCAGCCGGATGCAAATACTGACAGGGATGGAAAAGAAAGAAAGAAAACTGCATGGATTCTTTTGCTTTGACCGGCCGTATGACAGCTTCGAACTGCTCGAAACGGAATCGGGTACGCCCGGCATGTCCGGAAGGCCAAGACGATCCGGGACAT
>OIEM01000659.1_pt1 | contig 16471 bp, 10 predicted proteins | sample 1581761 | NCBI WGS metagenome assembly OIEM01 (sample SAMN01760978, study PRJEB22395) | human gut metagenome | reverse complement strand
GTAGCTCCTGCTGCTTCCATACGGGTGGTCCAGTCTCTCATCCACTCACCGTCTCCCCAGCCATAGGAACCGAACAGTGCGATCTTTTTGCCGGAAGCAAAGCCTTCCACATCACATACAAAAGGCTCCATCTCGGATTCCTCCAGGACTTCCGCTCCCATCGCGGGACAGCCCAGTGCAAACTTGGGAGCAGCCTTTAGTTCGTCAAGGTTGGCGCCGGTCACAAATACTACCTCCGCTTCCTTCCCGGCTTCCCGGATACCCTCTCCGATGGCCTCTGCCATAGCCTGGGTGTTACCACCCTGTGTCCAGAATACTACATAAATCTTATCCATTTATTTTTCCTTCCCTTCCGCACCTTTCCGTGCCTGTTTCTATGCTGCGGTACATCCGCAGATATCTATGATTTCTGTCATCTTTAATCCATAATGCAACAGCTGGATCAAATTTTCCCTGGCATATTCATATTTTTCAAAAAGTCTCTGTTTTCCTTCTTTATCCGCATATACTTTCCAATAACCGGTGCAGAGGCTGTTCTTCCCCTGATGTCTGATAAATCCTTCCACATCCTCCGGGGGATATCCTAACAGCAATCCCAGTTCGTGGGGGAACGGCTTCCCTCTCTCTGTATAGGTTTCATAACGATCGCAAAATACCGGCAAAATATCCTCCAGTCGATCGGATTCGTACCCTGCCTCCCGCAGCAGTTTCTTTACCTGCGGCATTTTCAGATACTTTTCCAGCCGGTCTTCCCGATACAACAGTATTACCATTTTCTCCTCTGTCTCCAACAAGGGATACAGGGAAAGCACACTGCCTTCAACGATCCTTCCCACCTGTGTAAAGCCTTCCGGGGAAATCGTCAGCAGATTGGAAATCTTAAGTCCCGTGATCAACGGTGCACACTGCAAAGCCAACTGTAGTTCCACATCGTCTGCTTCCATTTCACACAGGATCTCCCACGTTTCCTGACTCAATCAGCGCTTCACCTCCTGCCATCCAAAAGTCATTGAGTTAGTCGTAGCTAACCTATATAAATAATATAGAAAAAAGCAGTTCCCGTCAAGGGAACTGCCTGATAGAAATTCTCAACATATAAACTTTCAAAATAGCTTTGGAGATTTCCATTCTCAGATCTTTCTGCGGTCCAGCCCTGTACTGCGATAGTATTCTGCCTTGTCCTGATACATCCGTCTCTCGGACTCCGTCAGTAGATGATCCTTTCCCACGGCTTCCAGAGTGTTCACCGCTGCTCCTACTGCCATGGAGACATCATGAGCTGCCAGCTCTGTTTTTAATTCCTCCACCTTTTGATAGAATTCCTTTTCAGAAATTCCGGTGCACAGGACCACCAGTTCATCTCCGCCGATACGGAACATTCCATTTCCTTCAAATACACGTTTCAGGCAGTCACAGCACCTGCGGATCAGGCGGTCTCCGGCGGAATGTCCTTCACTGTCATTGATCCGTTTTAATCCTGTAATATCACAGTATACCACGCCGATGGGCTCGGTATGGTCCACCTGCTCAATGTACCTCTCCATAGCATAACGGTTCCCCAATGTCGTCAGCGGATCCGAATAGCTCATCACTTCCAGCTCCCGTACCAGATTTCTCTGCTTCAGGGACGATACGATAAAGTGTCCCATGATCTGCAGCATCTCCGACACAAATTCAAAATATCTGGTCGAAGGATTGTCTACTCCGTAGAAGCCGATTACTTTCCCATCATCATAAAGCGGAACCACCACCAGGGAATGAATATTCTGTCTTACCAGAACTTCATACATCTGCGGATCCACATCTTTCATTTCTTCCAGATTCTCTGTGACAATACTCTGATTCTCATCAAACTTCCGATACCATTCCGCACAGATCTCCGGCGGTAGATCCTGAAGGGTATCCTTTTCCGGTGCGACTCCCTTGGCTACCCATTCGTATGTATTGTGGTCATGATCGTGGTCATCCTTTTCAAAAATATAGGCCCGTCCCGCTTCCAGATTCTTTCCGACAAATTCCAGCAGCACCTGCAATGTCTGATCCATGCTCTCCTGCCGCTGTGCCACACGGATGGCTTCATTCAACGCAGCCTCCATATTACGGTAATCTTCGGATTTGTGCCCTCTCCCATTCAGATTGCCACAATCTATGGCGATTTCCATACGGTATTTTCTCCCGTCTTCTTCTACCAGTGTGTCCTTGATATGAAGTTCTCTTCGCAGCAGCGGATTGTAATATTCCCATTCCTTAAAAAAACCCGGCTTTAACTGTTCATTATTACACATGCCACAGGGCAGAGAATTTCCCTGCAATATCTCATAACACTTTAACCCGATGATCTCTTCAAGACTTTGAAATCCATAGCTCTTCAGAGTCTTCTTGTTCATATATATCAATTCATGAGTCTCTGCATCTGCCACATATACATATTCACCCAGATTCTCGAAAAATTCCCATATTTTACTCATATACACCAACCTGCTTCCGTACTCTTCCCCTCATTATAATTAATCAGTATACACTTGCAAACGCTTTACGGCAAGCCTGTTCTCTCAAAAATGTCTGTAATAATCTCACATCATCCGTGATCACACCGTCCGCCCCACAGTTTACGATCCGAAGCATGGCACCGGAAGTATTGGCTGTCCACCCGTATACCGACTTTCCGCAGTAATGAATGGCATCTACCATATCCACTGTAAGATTTCTCCCCTCGATGCTATAGCTGTCGGCATAGTCCAGCTCATAATCCTCTTCTTCCAGATCATGGGCAATAAAAACTGTTGAAATCCCCGGTTCCAGCTCCTTCATTTTCTGCAGGATTCCCTTGTTCATGGAGCCTATAATACACTCATCCACCATATCATAATCCTGCAGCAGAGTCAGCACGCTTTCCTCCAGTGCATCCTCCTGTCCGGTATATTTCAGTTCGATCATCAGAGTGATCCTGCCTCTGGCACAGGTAAGCATTTCTTCCAGTGTCGGGATCTCTTCTCCCCGGTATGCTGCTGAAAAACCGCTGCCCACTTCCAGGGTTTTGAGAGCATCTGCCTCCACATCCCATACGCAGATATCCTCTCCTGTGGTCCGTTTAAAATTACTGTCATGCATAACGATCAGGGTTCCGTCCGACAACTGCTGCACATCAATCTCTGCAATAGGCACTCCATCCCGGATGGCCTGTTCCAGGGCCGCCACCGTGTTCTCCGGAGCTACTTTTGCCCCCGCCCGATGCGCTACCACGATCACAGGAGCGTCTTTACCTGCGGCCTGTACCTGCGGCAATACACCATATGTCAGAAAATAGAGGCAGAGAAGCATAACAATCGCTGTTTTTCTGATAATTTTCATCACATTGCCCTCCCATGAAAGTTATTTGTCAATTTTATTGTAACTATTGACTATAAACTCCATACAAGGAAAATGTTAACTTTTTGTAAATATTCAGAGCCACGTAAATATAACCGGAGGAACGTCGAATGCTTGCATTCGTAAGATCCTCTGGCTATATTTATGTGGCGAAGTAACCACATGAGCAAAAGGAAAGCATCGGAGATGCGATTTTGCGAATGGGGTTCTGAATATTACGACTATTCAGAGCCATGTAGCTTCAGGCAGGGTATTCGGCAGATGCTTGCATACGCAAGAATATCTGCCTGAAGTTATAGGGCGAATTATCGTTCTGAATCGTCGGTAAGCCCGGATAAGCGTACTCACTTCCGTAACATCACTACCAGCTCATGAGCCAGTAGTGGAAATGCTGCCAGTACATTCAATAGCAGCCATTCCTGTCCGGACAGATGGGAGGTTCCGAACGCTCCGATGAGAAACGGTACTTCCGTTACCGCAAACTGCAGCGCAAATCCAATAACACAGGCCAACACCATCAGCGGATTATCCCAGGGTCTCATGGCAAATACGGACTTCTGCATATCCCGCATTCCCACTGCATGATACAGCTGGCACATTCCCAGTACTGTAAAAGCATAGGTCTGGGATCGGGCAAGTATTTTTTCCCGGGACAGTAATTCACGAAGTCCCTCCACCCAGTCAGACAGATTCCAGGACAGTTCTCCCCTGCCTGCCAGGATCCCACAGGGCAATACCAGAAATGCCGCCAGACCGATACCGGTGATCAGCGCTCCATAGAGTAAGGTACAGGCCATTCCGCCCCGGGCGAACAGACTCTCCGCTGCTTTTCTTGGAGGACAGCGCATCAGGCTTTTTCCGTCATTTTTATCCACTCCCAGTGCCAACGCCGGAAGGGAATCCGTGATCAGATTGATCCACAGTATATGACTGGATTTTAGAGGGGAAGCCAGCCCCAGAGCCACTGCTACGAACATGGTCATCAGTTCCCCGAGATTGGAGGACAGTAAAAATATCACCGACTTGCGGATGTTTTCATAGACGCCTCTGCCTTCCTCGATTGCCTTTTCAATCGTTGCAAAATTATCATCCGTCAATATCATGTCCGCCGCCTGTTTAGCCACATCCACGCCAGTTCCCATGGCTACACCGATATCTGCTGCTTTCAGAGAAGGAGCATCGTTCACACCATCCCCTGTCATGGCCACAATCTCCCCATTCTGCTGCAGCCCCTTCACGATCCGTACCTTCTGGGCCGGAGTCACTCTGGCATAAACCCTGATATTCCTGTTCCTCCTGGCAAAAGAAGCATCATCCAGATGATTCAGTTCTTCCCCTGTAATACACTGACTGCGATGCCCTGCAATCCCCAGCTGTCTGGCAATGGCATAGGCGGTATCCACATGATCCCCGGTGATCATTACTGTAGATACACCTGCACGGCGGAAAATCTCCACCGCTTCCTCCGCCTCCGGTCTGGCAGGATCACGCATCCCCACGATTCCCAGGAATGTCATACCTTCTTCCCCACACCCGGGAGTGTTTCCGCTCTGTGCTGCCGCCAGTGTCCGAAGCGCCAGGGAATTCATGAGTTCTACAACCTCACTGATCCTTTTTCTCTGTCCGGCTGTCATTGGCACACTTCTTCCGTCCTGTAAAATATGGGTGCAGTGCTGTACGATCACATCCGGTGCCCCCTTCGTATAGGCAATGCTTCCCTTATGCCCTCCGTTTTTCGGGATTCTGTGATAGGTCGTCATCATCTTCCGGTCCGAATCGAAAGGCTTTTCATCATAGCGGGGGTACTGCTTCTCCAGACGTTCTCTATGCATCCCCATCTTCTCTCCGAAGTCTAAGAGCGCCAGTTCCGTTGGATCTCCGATCCGTTGCTCTCCCTGCAGGGAAGCATCATTGCACAACAGTATTCCCTGGAGCATCTCCTGTACGCATCGGGATTCTCCCCTGCCATTGCTGCCGGAAGCATCCTCCAGCACATCATACCACCAGCATTTTTCCACCGTGAGCCGGTTCTGGGTCAGTGTGCCGGTCTTATCCGAGCAGACCACACTGACCGCTCCCAGAGTCTCAACGGAAGGCAGTCTGCGGATGATCGTATGTACTTTGACCATTCTGGTCACTGACAATGCCAGACAGATCGTCACCACTGCCGGCAGCCCTTCCGGCACCGCAGCCACCGCCAGGGAAATTGCAACCAGCAGCATTTCCGGAATATTTCTGTGTTGAAATACCGCCAGCAGAAACAATGCCGCACATACTCCCAGAGATAAAATACTCAGAAGCTTTCCCATATCCCCCAGACGTTTCTGTAACGGTGTCATTTCCTCTTCCGCATCTGTGATCATGGAGGCGATCCTGCCGATCTCCGTGGCCATGCCCGTAGCTGTCACGATTCCTTCTCCGTGGCCATGGGTCACCACAGTAGACATATATACCATATTGACCCGTTCAGCCAATGGAATCTCGTGTCTGCAGTCTGCCAGAAACAGCGCATCTTTTTCCACAGGTACCGATTCTCCGGTCAGGGCGGATTCCTCTACCTGCAGATTGGAGCTTCTGGTCAGCCGTATATCCGCAGGTACCTGTGCCCCTGCCTCCAGGTCTACCAGATCGCCCGTCACCAGTTCCGCCGCCGGAATCTCCTGACGGATACCTTCCCTGATCACAATGGTCTGTGGACTGGTCAGCTTTTTCAACGCTTCCAGTGCCTTTCGGGCTTTTCCCTCCTGCAGCATGCCCACCAGGGCATTGACCACTACCACAGTGCCGATGATCACGGCATCACTGAGCTCCCCCAGAAAGACGGATACCACAGCTGCGATCAATAATATGTAGATCAGCGGGTCCTTTAACTGCTCCAGAAAAAGCTGTATTTTCGTCTTTTTTCTGGCAGCTTTCATTTCATTTCTGCCATTTTGCTGTAAACGACGAAAGGCCTCACCATCGGTAAGGCCCTTCACTGCGTCACTTTTCAGTTCATTTACGGTTTCCTGTATATTCTGTTTTTCGAACACGGCTGCCTCCAATGCTTGTTTCTATTAAGCATTGTATGTCATATCTTCAGAATTCATTACACCGAATCATCGTACATTTTAATCTCTTAACTGGAATGCTGCGGTCAGCTCGTTCATGTTGGTGGCCTGCGCAGACAATTCCTCACTGGTGGCAGAAGTTTCTTCTGCGGTCGCAGAGTTGTTCTGCACCACTGTGGATATCTGTTCAATGCCCTGTTCAATCTGCATCATGGCATCTGCCTGTGCCTTGGATTCTTCCATGGCTTTCTTGGACTCGTTGGCCAGATCCTCAATGCCTTCCACGACCTTCTGCAATGCTTCGGCTGTCTTGTCCGTGATCTGGTTGCCATGCTCAATCTCCTGCAGGGAAGTCTCAATCAATTCTCTGGTATGTACCGCAGACTGTGCACTGTCATCTGCCAGCTTACGGATCTGATCCGCAACCACTGCAAAGCCTCTTCCGGCCTCTCCTGCTCTGGCTGCCTCAATGGCTGCATTCAGGGACAACAGATTCGTCTGGGATGCGATGTCCTCAATCTCACCGATAATATCGCTGATCTGCCTGGAAGTATCGTTGATCCGCTGCATGGCATCCGTCAGACCCTTCATTTCCTCTCCGCTGTCCTTCGCCTGCTGCTGGTAATCCATAGCCTTCTGGTAAGAACCTCCCAGTGCCTTGGCATTCTTCTCCACGATCTCGGTTACATTCGTGATGGTAGCCTGCAGTTCCTCTACGGAACCGGCCTGGTCGGTAGCACCCTCCGCAAGTCCCTGGGCAGCATCTGCCATCTGGTTTGCCCCCAGAGATACCTGTCCCACTGCCGTCTTGATCTCATTAAGTGTCTCACTGAGCTTATGGTTCAGCTTACGGATAGATTCCAACAGTCCCTGAAAGTCTCCCACATAGGCTTCTGCGCAACCTGTAGTCAGTGCAAAATTGCCCTGTGACATCTCTCCCAACAGATAATCCGCATCGCCAATCACTTTCTGCAGGTTACCGGATAATGCGGCGGTAGCCTCTGCCAGGATCTGTGTCTCATCCTGTGTCCGGATCACTGGTGCCGGAGTATGCAGATCGCCCTCAGCCAACAGACGTAATCTCTCGGTACACTTTGCCACCGGTTCACCGATCGCCTGACCGATCTTTTTTGCCCTGCGCACACTGAAACATAAAGCTGCAGCACCTATTGCTACACCAATGACAATACATACAACGGTAGAACCAAGGAAATCTGTCAGTGGTGCATTTACTGCCACGCTCCATCCATTGGTTCCTTCTATTGGTGCATAAGCCTGTATTGTGAGGGTTCCGCCTTTCATATAAGTGCCATATCCGGTTGCTCCGGTCATCATCTTCTGCTCTACCTTTGCAATTCCCCGCAAAGATCTGTCCGTCTGAGACAGTTCAATGTTGCTCTTCTGCTCCTGGGCAATCGCAGAATCACAGTGAGCAATGGTGATACCTGTTTCTCCCAACAGATAGCACTCGGAATTCTTACTGACAGAGACTGCCGCAGCAATATCATTTAAGAACTCCGGATCCGGCACAACGAATACCACGCCGACAATATCACCATTCTTATCTCCGTCTGCATATACAGGTGCGGAAATGATAACGCTGAGCTTACCGTCTGTCTTTGCAATCACGGGATCCGATACCACGACCTCTCCCTGCATGGATCTCTTAAAATAATCACGGTCACTATAATCGGTTCCGTCATAAGCACAGATACCGTTGGCGCCGATCAGCTTGCCTCTGACCATTCCATAAGCTTCCACACGCTGGTTGATATACTGCTGCTTCTGCTCCTGGGTAAATACTGGAGAAGACAGCTGATAGCTGCATCCGAGTTCGGATACGATCGTTGTTGTCACCCGTAGTTCCTCTTTGATACGGTCTGCAGAGATCTCTGCCACCACCAGCATATCGTCTTCCAGTGTTCTCATGGTACTGGACAGATTCAGGATCACGGTAAGGATGACCAACGGAATAATCGAGAACACTACCAGCCTGCTGATTGCCTTCTGCAGACGTTCCCGGATCGTCGTCATGCCGGGTGTCTGCCCCTTTGTGCCCTTCTGTGATGCTTTTGTACTCATATGTCCTCATTTCTGCGCTGCATTTTTATTATATGCTTTATTTTCCTGTACTCTGTGAAGTGACCACTTGTCCGGCAGCGCCCGGATATCCCATGCATTTCCTTCATTTTGGAACAGTGATCTTCTGCAGAGATACTTAATTTTATATGTTGATTTTATTTTACCATGATTCAGGAAAATTTTCTATCTTTTGAAGCCCAAAAAGAGAGTTAATATTCCGTTAAGAATATCAACTCTCTCCTGTCATTTATCTCTCTATCCCCTCATGATAAGAAATACCCTGTTAATAGCCGAACTCCTGGGCAAAATACAACTTGCCATTGGTCTCATAGACCGCAATGCTGCAGGTGGTAAAATCGCCTGCCAGGATATTCGCTGCGTGTGTAGGAGAAGCCATCCAGGCATCTACTACACTCTGTGCGGAATCATAGCCCTTCGCCAGATTCTCGCCCCACATCAGTTCACTGTTCACTGTGTACCAGTCCTTACCGTTGGGTCTGGTATGGGAAAACTTGGAAGCTGCTTCCTGTGCTCTTACCATAGCGCAGGACTCCAGACCGTTGCTCCAGTTCAGTGCTGCCAGGCCGTTCTCTGCTCTCTTCGCGTTTACAATATCCAACGCATCGATAGCCATGGCACGAAGTTCATCTGCACGGGCCAGCTCAGCTTCACTCATACCGGCTTTTCTCACAGAACCCGCCAGTGCCACTGCCTCTTCATCGAACCAGACAGTTCCGTCATCCGTGGCAGGATCACGGCTTACAGAGGATAATTCTGTACTCTTGCCGCAGCCTGCAAGGCTCAGCACCATGATGACTGTCAGAACAAGACTCATCCATCTTTTTTTCATTTGTTCTACCTCTTCTTTCCTTGATTGTTTATAGTAAATATATGTTTATTCGTTATGATTGCTTTTTCTTAATAATAAGCCATGCTCCCAGCCCTGTCAAGGAAAGGGCAAAGCCCAGATTCCATGTATTGGAATCATCGCCGGTCCTGGGTCTTCTGGAAGCTCCCAGGACTGCTCTGTCCGCCAATGGTGTAGGATCATCGGTAATGCTTACAACCCGCTGACGTCTTACACCAAGCACCTGAGGTGTTACCGGGGTTGCCGGCTCAGACGGTGTACCGGGAGTATCCGGGGTATCGGAATCATCCGAATCGTCCGGAGTATCCGGGGGTGCGGTCGGAGTAGTGGTCGGCGTCGTGGGTGTGGTATCCGGTGTGCCTGTCGGCGTAGGCTCCGGAGTAGCACTGGGAGTAGGTTCCGGGCTGGTAGTCACGGGCGGAGTAACCTCCGGCTCTCTGGACAATTCAAACTGCATTCCGAAGCCGTATCTGGTCATCTGATAGCCGTTGTTGGCCAACACACCGTTAAGGTTAGTGGTGATCTTCACTTCTCCGTCCTTTAACAGGTCGGATACCAGAGTATCTGCATAGGAACCTTCCTGTCCGTTTTTCAGCATCCGGTCATACAGACCTTCACCGTCAAAAGTATATACATTATGATATGTCGTGTAATATAAAGCATCTGCTACTGCAGAACAGCTCTCCGCTACTGTGGTATCGGCGGTTCCGTTGGTCAGGATTGCCAGTTCCTCTGCCGTAAGTTCTGAAAAGCTGTAGACCTTATTTCCTTCTTCTCTGGAAGTATTGTTGAACCAGTCTAAGTAATACTGTGCCAGGCAGCTCTGCGTAACCTCTTCCGGCTTCATTTCTTCGCTGCCATATCCTTTTTTCAAAAGAGCCTCTCCGACAATCGCATCCGTAACCTTGCCTGCGGTGATTCCGAGATCCCGTAACGGAGCATTTAAAATACGGCGGGGCAATGTACAGAACGCTCCCACTTCACCGATCTCATAACCTTCAAAACCACTGGACAGAACCGTTACTTTCTCTCCTGCCTTAGGCGCCGCCGGGATCGTACCGATCGTGGCCTTTGCAGGATCATACTGATACTCCTTATTGCTCTCATTTACCAGCTTTATGTTGTAGTACAGGGTATCTCCGGGCTCTGCCGCATTTCCTCCTGCCACGGTACCGTTCAGATAACCGATGGCATCGGACAGATTAATTCTTACCTTGTCCGGAGCATTGCTGTGGATCGTAATGGTGATTGTTGCATCATAGGTCACCCTGCCGGTGCCGCTTTCCCAATGCTGTTCCAGTTCCGGAGTTGTAGTAATGGTAATACCTTCGGAAATATAATGGAACACTGCGCCGTTCTCATTCTGTTCAAAAGTTACCGTTCCCGTGGGATATTCATAATAATCTACTGCGGATACCCCGGGAATCCTGTAATCGTATCCGTCATAATTGGTCCAGGTCTCTGTGGGGGTGGTCACATACCATACCGTGGCAATGGTGACTCCACTGAAGGACCGACCGGTGGTGAGCAACTGATCCATAAAACTTTCCGTTACATTTTCACCATACAAGACGCCGTTGTTGTCATTCACATACTGTTTTACATCCTCAAGGGTTTTTCCGCAGTTTTCTTTATAATAGGAAGTGCCTTCGCTGTCTCCACCGTAATAAACATAGTGTAACAAATCTGCGGGCTTGCAGTCAGAATATTTGTTTACATTTACATCTAATGCTACGAATCCAACGCACTGCCAGTTTGCTCCGTTACTTCCGGTTAACTTTCCTTCGGCATCTACCCCTGTATTATCCACAGAAAGATATTTAAAGGTTTCAGCATCATCCAAAGTCATCTTATGACCTGCAAACAATGAAAAATCTCCGTTTGCCGGCTTGTAATTATTGGGCCATACGTTGGGGCTGGCTACCTGTCCTCCCACATATTTTGCCATGGTGCCTCCAGCAAGAATCACCGTTTTGATGGTGGGATAGGATTTCCCTTCCACGGCAACGCTACTGTCGTTTCCGCTTACACTCGCCATTTCAACGACATCGTTCTGCTCATTCTGCGTTGCTTCTTCCGCCTGTACCGTAAATCCGGTGTTGGAGATGCTGCTGATCATCAGTGCCGCTACCAGAGTTTTTGCCAGTTTGGTCTGTATTACGTTTTTTAACTTCATTTCTGATTCCCCTCAAAACCAGTATTTCTGTTTTTATTACTTCTTTTTACTCTCCTAATAAGTAAGACTGCGCCAAATGGAAAAAAGGACCAGATTTTGAAAAATTTTTCAAGATTCTGATCCTTTTATACTTTTACAGCTAAGATCGGCTGTCGTTCTGTTCCTATTTATTTAATGTTCTTTTCGCTTAAGAACAAGCCATGCTCCCAGACTCGTCAGGGAAAAGGCAAAGCCCAGATTCCAGGCATCGGAGTCATCGCTGGTCTGCGGTCGTCTGGATGCTCCGAGGACTGCTCTGTCCGCCAAGGGAACTGTCTCATCCTCGATAGTCACCATTCTGCGGCGTCTTGCACCAAGTACCTGCGGGGTATCCGGGATTCCACCGGCCGGTGTGCCGGGATCTGCCGGGGTACCGGGATCATTCGGGGTGCCGGGATCATCTGGTGTATCATCCGGAGTATCGGGTTCATCCGGGGTGTCAGGTGTTGCGGTTGGTGTTGGTGTAGGTTCTTCGGTTACCACCGGTACCGTCGGTGTCGGCGTAGGTTCCGGCTCATCCGGTTCGCACGGACAGTGAATCTCTCCACCCTGCTTATACTTATCCGCTATGATGCCTCCGACAACAGTTCCGCCATTATAGACAGTTGCATTCGGAGCCAAAATATATCCGAAAATAGAATTTACATTAACTTCTGTTGCATTGCCAAAGTTCCAAATAATTCTGTCTGCCCACAGCTGATGTTCCAATGCTTGCTTTTTTGCACCATGCGCATTCATCCAGCCGGTAATATTCACAGTTCCGGAATCACTTACATTTACCACAACTGTTTTTCCATAAAAAGCTGCGCCGGTGATCTCTTTGTCATAGTCTTCCATCCTGGTATTTAACTCAGCACTTGTTACATTCAATACCAGTTGTGTATCGTTATTTTCATCCGCCAAAGCATACAAGTCGTTGCTTTTCTGTACCATATTACCTGCCAGGACATTGCTGATCTCAGATGCAATATCTGTATCCCATACCTCACAGTTCTTCAGAAGATTTCCAGTATATAATTTATTTTCACCAGCTATAATATTATAACCCTGTCCAGTCACTTCCCGCTCAACAGAGTTCTGTGTTCCGTCAGAATTAGTAAGCGGAATTATCAGTTCCTTTTCGTCTGTTCTGCCTGACGCTGTATATTTAAGAATCTGATTCGGAGCAGAAAGATCTCCCAGATAAGATTTTCCCCCATAGCTTACCATGGAAACCTTTAATTCTCTAATTGCGGCATTTCCCTCAATATGGTCCAGATTTGAGGATACAAATTCATTTGTATATAATACAAATGAAAATGGATCATTTAAATCCGCACCTGCTGCCTGCACAGCAATCCCTTCGTTCCCTGCAACAGAACCTACAACCAGTGCTGTCACCAGAACCTTTACCACTTTTTCCCTTACATACTTGCTAAATCTGCTCATCTGATTTCTCCCTCAATGAAACTGCGTGTTTCAACGTCTTTAAACGTTTTCGTTCCTCTTTACAATCATTAAGACTGGCGCCATTTCAAAAAAGGTTCAGATTTTTATTATATTTTTGATCTTTTCAGTATCATTTGCTATTTTTGTAACATAAGCCTTAGTATACAGCCGTTTCTGTCAGGACTCCATGGATCAGAGCCCGCCTTTTTGTACCGGATGAGCCGTAGCAGGTAGATAGGGATACGATATTTCCCCTGTCACTTAAGTCTGCATCTGAAGCATACAGGGAATGTTCCGTGGCCCACTGCACATAATCATCATAGGAGGCATCTGAGGTAAACGTGGCAAAACGGTCACTGGTACTCTTTGTTTCATAATAGGAAAAAATCTCATAAATGTAGACTTTATCTTCCGTGTATATATAGAAGTAAGGATTCTCCTCGCAGCTTGCCGTCCCCTTCAGCAAATTTTTAAAAGCCCCAAACATGCTCTCATCCCGCATATTATGTCCGAATACAAAGGTATTCCTGTCTGACCAGTCTGCTGAAGCCCCACAGTCCATGAAAATGCATCCAGCATTCACACTCTCCCCCTCGAAGGAATGCTTCAGATAATAGTCATTGTCCTCCCCCTGTACCACCGGATAACTGATGTCCAATGCCGGGAAATAGAGCCATCCACGAAAATCCTGGTTGGTCCTGATAAGTTCGGCAAAGTCGATCTGCAGCTCCGGATAATTTTTCTCCGCAATCTCTTCCTGTGTTTCCCCCGCCGCAGGCTCTGCCACCACCTCCTGGCGGATGGCATCGTATTCATTTTTTGCTCTCTGCTCTGACAGATAAGAATGCAGACTCATTCCTCCGGTCAGCAGTACCGCTGCCGCCAGCACTGCTGTGATCGCATTTTCCGCTTTTTTATTTTTCATGCCAGTTTCCCCTTCCTGCAAGAATCGTTATAATTTGTTAATGATTATACCTTATTTTTCCGCATTCGTCTTTACGAAAGAGTTATTTTTTGATATTTTTAAGGTATGACTTTAAATAAGAAACTATTGGGGGAATAAAATCTTATGATACATCTTTTTGCACTGCTTTCACTGCTTTTGTGCGGTGTCTGCTATACAGGCTTTCAGAACAGTTCTCATTTCCACAATACAAGCAACCGGCGTTCTCTTCTGTTGCTTGTATTTGGAGGTGCCCTGCTTCTGCGCCTGCTCCTTGCATACACCACCCACGGCTTCAGTAATGATATCGCCTGTTTTGCAGCCTGGGCTGACCGGATTTTCACTTTAGGGCCAGGGCAGTTCTATTCTGCCGAGATGTTTACGGACTATCCGCCCGGTTTCATGTATGTATTGTATCTGATCGGAGCGTTACGATCTCTGCTGCAGATTCCTTATTATTCCGATCTGCATATTTTACTGTTAAAATTACCCGCAATTCTCTGTGATATTGCCTGTGGGTTTCTACTCTACAGAGAGGCGGTAAAGCGACTGCATTTTTCCGATCTGCAGGGAATCTTTGCTGCCTCTGCGTATCTGTTCCAACCGGCGGTCATTCTGAATTCTTCCTGCTGGGGACAGGTGGATTCCGTATACACGCTGATGATCATCCTTATGTGCCTGTTCCTCATGAAGGGAAACCTGCTTCCTGCCTATGCTGTCTACGGACTGGGTGTCCTGTTAAAGCCACAGATGCTGATCTTCACGCCGGTACTGCTGGCAGGGATCTGGGACCATGTGTTCTTACAGGATTTTTCCTGGCGGAAATTCTTCTATAATTTGTGCGGTGGTCTGGTTGTCATCTGCGGGATGCTCCTTCTGTGCGCTCCTTTCGGATTAACCGCTGCAATCTCACAATATACTTCAACGTTGGGATCCTATGAATATGCAGCCATCAATGCCTACAATTTCTGGGGACTATTAGGAATGAACTGGGTCGACCAGAACACGATTTTCCTCTTCCTGCCCTGTAAGACCTGGGGCACTATCGTGATCCTGCTGATCGTACTCTTTACCTTCCTTATTGCAGCCCGCTGCCGGAAAGAGCCTTCAAGATATTTCTGTCTCGGTGCCTTTATCATCCTGACGATGTTCCTGTTCTCCGTCCGTATGCATGAGCGTTATATGTATCCCGCTCTGGCCCTGTTGCTTTTCTGCTGCCTGTACCGGCCCTCTACACCTCTCTGGAAATGCTTCAGTGGATTTGCAGTGCTGCATTTTTACAACACCGCCAATGTGCTGTACCATTACGATCCGCAGAATTATGACCGCAAGGCTCCCATCATTCTGCTGGTATCTGCCGGAATGTTGTGCTGCCTGTATTATTTCTATAAGATCATCTGGAAATATTATGTTCACGGTGAAGCAGGAGCTGCCACCGATGCAAAGCCGCAGCCCACGATAGGCCGTAGAGCTTCCGGGCATACTGCTTCCACAAGATCTGCCGCAGGACTCGGACAAAGACTTCGAGAATATTTTCTCTCTCCCCTGGAGCCCATTCCTTCCGAAGAGAGAATCCATTTCACGAAACCGGATCTGTGCCTGTTGCTGGCAATCGGTATTCTGTACAGTTGCTTTGCCCTCTATGATCTGGGAGACCGCAAAGCTCCGACAACAACTTACGATATGTCGGGAGAATTACAGGCCATCGAGCTGGAATTCCCCGAAGATGCGCTGCCTGTGACTATGGCCAGTTATCTGGCTCCCTGGCACCAGCGACATTTTGGGATGGATGTCAAAAGTAATGCCGAAGACTCCTGGACTTATCTCGGTGAGATCATTTTAAACAATGTCTTCACCTGGCAGGATGTCTCCCTGCAGGATCTGCTGACACAGGCCACAGAAAACAGTACTTCTGATATGTCTGCCACAACCAGATATCTGCGTCTGTCATTGACGGATAATGATGCCTCTCTGATTGAACTGGTCTTCCTGGACGCGAATGGCAACATCACACGCCCGTTGAACGCAGATGCCTACCCTACACTGTTTGACGAAAGCGATCTGTACCCGGAACGCTATTCCTTCCGCAACAGCATGTATTTCGATGAAATCTATCACGCACGCACGGCTTACGAGTTCCTTCACGGCCTGCCGACCTACGAAAATACCCACCCGCCTCTGGGCAAGATCTTCATCGCCCTGGGTGTTGCCATCTTTGGAATGAATCCTTTCGGCTGGCGTATCATGGGTACTCTGTTCGGCATTGCCATGCTGCCGTTTATCTACCTGCTGGGGAAAAAAATGACAAGGAATACTCCTGCGGCAGCTCTGGCCTGCTTCCTGTTTGCCTTTGATTTTATGCATTTTACGCAGACAAGGATTGCCACCATCGATGTTTATATCACATTCTTTGTGATTGCAATGTACTATTTTATGTACTACTATTGTTCTATGAGTTTTTACGATACACCGTTGTATAAGACCTTTAGATCGGAAGAGCGTCGTGTAGGGAAAGA
>OIEM01000656.1_pt1 | contig 16486 bp, 5 predicted proteins | sample 1581761 | NCBI WGS metagenome assembly OIEM01 (sample SAMN01760978, study PRJEB22395) | human gut metagenome | reverse complement strand
GAAGTGGCAATAACAGGCGAGAATACATTAAGTGCGATTAAAAATGGATCAGAGGTATTGGAAAGGGGAACGGATTATACTGTAAATGGTCAGAATGTCACAATTAAGACAACTTATCTTGAAAAGATCAAAAGTCAATCCAGTACAAAGCTGGTTTTTGAATTCGAAGATGGGCAGACACAGACATTCACGATTAATATTAACATTCCGGAACCGACGGTATCCTATACAAGAAATTTTGCGGCAGACGGAGCAGACGGCTTTACGAAAAAGAGTGGAAGCGGTTCTATGAGTCTGGAAAATGGTGCCATGAAGCTTCAGGGAGATGGCGTATTTATTGATGATAATTCGGCAAGCCTGAAAGACCAGGAAATTGAATTTACATACGATCCAATGAATGATAATTGTGGATATGGGGCAGTTCTCCGGTATGTAAGTGATAATGAGTATTTCTATGTTGGACCGTCTTCACAGAATAATCAGCATTATACCAGATGGAATATCTGGAATGCACAGGGACAGTCACTTCTTGGAAGTGAATATAATGACAGTGGTTTTATTCTTGCAAATAGAGTGGTTCCATATAAGATAAAAGTAAGGATTGTGGACAAGTATGTGACAGTATTTGTTGATAATGAGGAAATTCTTAATAGAGAACTTAGTAATGTTACGACAAATCCGGGAAAAGTGGGATTCAGAACCGGAAGTAATAATGGAATGCTCATCCAGAAGTTTACGCAGGAGAATGCAGCTGTACCGACAGTTGTGGAAAATACAGAGCCTGTAACAATTCAGTCAGATGCCATGACAGTCCGTCTGGACCGTGCATTCCCGCGGGTAATCGATTATACATTAAAGAACGGTGGGGAGACTGTAAAAGGACAGGAACTTGCATTACATCAGATTGAGTTAAATAATAAACTTTATACACCGGATGTTACAGCAGATATCAGTGAGAATAAAGCGGTTTATCATGTGTCAGAGGCGACGACAGGAATTTCATTTGATGTTATATTTACTGTAGAAGGAAATGTCCTTTCTATGAATGTAAAAAATATAGTTGATGATCAGACGAAACTGTACACTTTGAATTTCCCGCGTCACAGTTTGATTTCTATGTCAAGTAAAGATGCGGACGGAAAGCTGACTGTAAATAATTATCAGGGACAGAATGCGATTTCGCTTTCTTCAGCCAATGCATCAGAAGCATATAATGAGACGACGCTTGCAGTGTTAAGTAATCGGAATGTTGCTGCTGCATTAAGTGGAGAATCATATAAAAACCGTCATGAAGTAGCATACCAGACGTTTGCGGCAGGAGACCATAATTCTACAGGTTTATGGATGAATGAGTATACTTACCGTGGACTGGATGGAGAGATAATGTATCTGCCTGCAGTCAAGGTAGCGGTCACAGCAGATTGCAATGGAGATGGAAAAGTAGACGCTCAGGATGGTGCGATTGTACTTCGGGATAAGTGCATGACCAGAAAAAGTGGAGCGGACGAAGTGACAGACTCCTGGACAATGATCGCAATGAATGTAGGATCCGAAGCTCAATATCCATTTCTCCGCATTTTGGATAATGTGAAGAAGATGTATCTGGCTACAGATGGATTTGGGCAGAATATTATTATCAAGGGATATCAAGGTGAAGGACATGACTCATCTCATCCGGATTATGCAAATTATAATAAGCATGCTGGTGGTCTGGAAGATTTCAATACTTTGCTGAGTGAGGCAGAAAAGTATAATGCACAAATAGGTATTCATGTAAACCAGACAGATACTTACCCGGAAGCTCCGCAGTATGGAAAGCTTGCAGCAAGCCTTCCGGCCTGGGATTGGTATGATAGTTCAAAAGGCATTATTCGTGAGAACGACGATCTTGACACATCAGAAAATGGATTGGATGGACGTTTTTCGCAATTATACGATAAAGATACGCAGGGAAAGATTGATACGACATATGTAGATGTATTCTTTGGAACAAGATGGCCGATGTATAAATTAATACAGAATATAAAAGGCCGCAACATTATTCTTGGAACAGAGAATCCTGATGAAATGGTTTCCCACAGTGTATTTGTCCATGGTATTCAGACCGGGGCAGGCAACTTTAAAGGAGCAGGAAATCTGGTTCGTTTTGTAGAGAACAACCAGTCTGATATTTTCCAGGGAACAACTTTGTTCAGAGGAATACAATCGAGAAACAACGGCGGCGATACAGGCGGAGCAAGCAAAGGTGGTGCTGGTATTGACGGTTGGCAGCAGTCTTCACAGGGAAATAATGCAGCAAGTATGAATGATTCGCTGGATACATTTTATTGCGAAGTACTTCCGGCTAAGTTCCTTGCACAGTATCCGCTGATGCAGTATGAAAGCGAATCGCGGGCAGTTCTGGGAAATAGTAACGAAGTAGTAACTGAGATCGTGAATAACGTTAATGTTATTACGCTGGACGGTGAAAAAGTTGCCGAAGGAAATAAGATTTTCATTCCATGGGAAAAGGATGATGATGAGCAGGGTAAGATTTATCATTATAATAAAGATGGAGGTTCAAGTACCTGGACACTTCCGGAATCCTGGGGAAATGTAACTGAGGTAACGATTTATAAACTGTCTGCAGAAGGAAAATCTGATAAGAAAACGCTTCCTGTGACAGGACGTAAAGTAACAATTGATGCGACAGCAAAAACAGGATATGTACTTTACAAAGAGGATGCTGTAAAAGTTGATACGGCTGATACGATGGAGTGGTCTACAGGATCTCCTGTGAAAGATATGGGATTCGATTCCTATAATTTTGATGAGTGGAAACCATCATCTACATCTGATAGTGTAGATCATATAAAGATTAAGGATAATAGTCTTGGAAATGCACACCTTTATATAGAGGGAACAAAAGATGGACAGGTAAGTCAGACTTTAACAGGTCTGGTTCCGGGGCAGGCTTATTCGGCATCTGTATGGTGCATTACTGATGATGGACGAAAGGCATCAATTGAGGTAAAGAACGGGGACGAAGTAGTTTCAAATTATATGGAACAGAGTAATGTCACGTATGGAGTTCATCATAATGATAAATATTTGACTAAGGCTCAGCGTATGCAGGTACGTTTTACTGCGGCATCTGACACAGTCAAATTAACGCTTTCTGCAGCAGCAGGAAAAAGCGATACATCGGTTGTTGACTTTGATGATGTGCGGGTGGCAAAAGTTGATGCTTCTACTAACCCGGATCCGAATAAGTATACTTATTGGGAGGATTTTGAAAATGTAGATCAGGGCTTTGGAGTATTTGTGTCTACGGAGTCTGATCAGTCGCATTTATCTCAGAAAAATCCAGTGAATCCAGAGTATACGACGGATGTGATTGATGGAAACTATTCTTTGAAGATTCGTGCAAAAGATTATATGAGAACCATTCCATCAACGGTTAGATTTAAACCGAATACAGAGTATAAAGTAGGCATTGAATATAAAGCACCAAGTGCAAATGCGTTTACTTTTGCAGTAAAATCTGATAAGGCTTCAAAGACGCTTGCAAGTGCGGTGGCAAATGCCCAGAGTGGAAAGCTTGTTCTCGAGTTTACAACAGGTGATGAAGAAGACTGCTATGTAGATATTACAGGACAGAGCAGTGAATATTATGTTGATAATTTCTATGTAGAAGAGGCATACATCCCGGCAGACTTTTCAGAGTTACAGAAGGCAGTAGATGAGGCAGAAAAATTAGACAGAACGGTATATATGACAGAGTATTATGCCGGTCTGGACAAGATTCTTGCGGAGGCTGAGAAAGTACTTGACAATCCACGGACAGAGCAGAGTGAGGTTGATGAGATGACCCAAAAAGTGAGGGATGCAATAAATGCATTACAGCCACTTGCGACAAATGCTGACTTTGCAGCACTGGAAAAAGCAGTAGAGGAAGCTGAGAAAATTATAGTAAAAGATTATAAAGACACATCGGATTTTGAAAGTGCATTAGCTGCTGCAAAACTTCTTTTGGAAGGCAAGGAAACGAAAAAGGAACTTAAGCATACAGAGGTAGCAACAGCAACTGATACGCTCGTTGAGAAGCAGAAAGCACTAAAACCGGTAGATCCAAAACCGGTTGACCCAGATCCGGTAGATCCAAAACCGGTAGATCCGAATCCGGTAGATCCAGATCCGGTTGCCCCAGGCAAGCCATCTACTCCGGATAATTCGAATGGTGCAGGACAGACGACAGGAAGTGGCAAGCCATCTGCTGACCAGAAAAATCCGGCGATGGGTACAAAAAAATCTGGAAAAGCAACAAAAACCGGCGATACAACTCCGGTTGTACCGGTGGCAGGAGGGGTACTGGTCTCTGCAATGATGCTTCTTGCAAATTTTCTCAAAAAGAAAAAAGACAATTGAGATGAAAGAGTGATGTTTGAATAAAAAATATGCTCCGTTCAGGCAGACAGGAACAAGAAAACCTGTTGCCTGAAGGAGCATATTTTATCTTAAGCACTCTTTGCATTTCCACTGACCAAGACCTCATATTCACGCAGCTTCTCTTTCGCCTGTGGAGTTAAGTGTCTTGGAACTTCAATCTGAACCGTTACATACTGATCACCGTGAACCGAAGGATTCTTCATGGAAACAATTCCTTTTCCCTTCAAGCGGATCTTAGAACCGGACTGTGTACCCTCACGGATCTTACAAAGCACATTGCCATATAAAGTCTGAACCAGTGCCTCACCACCAAAGACAGCCGTTGTGAAAGGTACAGTAACCGTCGTATAGACATCCATTCCATTTCGCACATATCCCGGCTTGTCAGCAACTTTAACTTTCAACATCAGATCCCCGGCATCTCCACCATTTACACCGGGCATTCCCTTACCACGGAGACGAATCGTCTTACCGGTGTCAATTCCTGCAGGAATATGAACCTTCAGTGATTGGGAAGGATTTCCCGGAGCATTTGGATCCTGTAATGTGATAACCTTGTCACAACCAAAAGCAGCTTCATCAAAGCCAACGGTTACTTCGGCATTCAGATTGGATCCCTTTGACTGAAAATTACCGGACTGAAATCCACTGTGAACCCCATCACTGAATCCATTTCCACCAAAACTGCTTCTGCCAAATCCTGAAGAGGTCTTGCGGGATGCTCCTCCGTGGAACATATTTCCGAAAATATCTCCGAACATATCATCCATATTACCACCCTCAAAGTGGTATTCCTGATACCCACCGTTTCCGGTAAAACCGCCACCACTGAAACCACCACTGCCAAAACCATTGCTGCCAAATCCGGCTCCACCAAAGCCACTTCCATAGAATCCACCATGGAAACCACTGGTGCCGGCTCCACCGGCAGCACCGCTCTGGTCAAATGCAGCGTGACCAAATTGATCATAAAGTTTCTTTTTCTCAGGATCACTCAGGATATTATAAGCTTCAGTGATCTCTTTAAATTTCTTTTCAGCTTCTTTATCACCGGGATTCGTATCCGGGTGATACTTTTTAGCAAGCTTTCTGTAGGCTTTTTTTATTGCTGACGGATCAGCACCTTTCGCCAGTCCGAGCAGTTCATAGTAATCTCTTTTCATAGACTCACCCTCATATCTTTCCGTTACATTTGTATCATCTGATCTGCATTACTTTTTACACTATTGTATGCAAAGAAACAGTACGATTCATACTGTTCTATATGTAATATAGCAGAGAGAATAAAAGCAGTCAAGGGAGAAATGAAAAGAATGTTCCGAATTAGACAAAATAAGCGTGGGAATCAACCGAAAAGAACGAGTTGAAAAATTCTGCTGTTGTTATAATAGTATTAAGTCAGAGTGGGTAAGTTCGTGCGTAGAAAGAACAAGATTTCAGAACAGGAGGGGATGCGGAGTATGAAGAATCGAAAAAAGCAGTTCCTGAAGATCGGAATTGCAGTATTGGTGATCGCGGTTGCGGGAATTGTTGCCGGGGTCGTCCGATACAGAATTGATAATCGATTCGATTTAACTGTTGGGGGGCATACAATCAGCAAAGATGAATATGTGAACTGCATGAAATCTGTAGAGTATGATACAGAGGTGCAGATTCAGCAGGACTATGATGCCGTTTATGAAGATGGCTTCTGGGAGAAAAAGTATGATGGGAAATACGGCTACGAAATTCTGACGGAAAATACAGTAGAACAGTTGAAATACATCCATGCGGTCTATGACCTTGCAGAAGAATGTGGTGATGTATCAGACAGCAGTTATGAGGCTTTGGAAAAGCGTTGGAAAGACGAAAATGCAAAGCGGAGTGAAAAGGTTGAAAATGGAGAAGTGGTCTATGGACTGAAAGAGTATACTTTTCAGATTTATCTTCAGTATGAAATGAGTACGCTCAAAGAAAAATACTGCAATGATTACACCCGTGAGGGCATGGAACTGACAGAGGACGAGATACTGGAATACTACAACAGCCGCGAATGGATCTTCGGGGACAGCGAAGAGAATGCTGATCTGGAGACAGCAAGAATTGCGGTGGAACGTGAGTTGCGTGAAAAGAAATATGATGACATCATCACGCAGTGTGAAACTGATTCTCAGGTGGACGGGAACATGGCGGATGTAAACCGGTTTACCTTGAAGAATATAAAATGATGGAAGGAGCAATATTATGAAGAAGAAATGGATGAGCGGTGCTCTGGCTCTTCTGCTTGCAGGAACTACGGTTGCATCAATGATGCCTGCAGTTTCTGTTAATGCTGAAGGACAGAACACTGCAACAGGAACAACATATTATGTTGATTCCGAAAATGGAAATGCCGATGAAAATGCAACAGGTACTTCCAAAAGCGATGCATTTAAAACCTTGGAACAGGTAAATGCAGTGAATCTTCAACCAGGAGATCAGGTACGTTTTAAGAAAGGATCTGTCTTCAATGGAGAGGCACTTCATTTTACGAAGGAGGACAGCGGTAGTGCAGATGCACCGGTTGTTATTTCAACTTATGGAGATGAGAGTGCAGCCAGACCGCAGATCAATACAAATGGTCAGGGACGCTGGAATCTGAACTATGGAAATCCACTGGATAACCAGAACCATAAATGGAAAGGTGAAGTATCTTCTTGTATTCTGATTGAGGATACAGAATACATTGAGATCAATGGTCTGGAACTGACGAACAACAGAGCGACAGATAAAGTACCGGAAACAGATTCAAACGGTAATGTACGTGACTACAATGATGCTTATGCAATGGACAGAACCGGTGTTGCCGGAGTTGCAAAAGATAATGGAACAGTAGATCATATCGTACTGAATGATCTTTACATTCATGATGTAACAGGTAACGTCTATAATAAGCACATGACCAATGGTGGTATCTACTTTATCATGGAGAAACCGACAAATGAGGCAACAACAGGTGTTGCAAGATACAATGATGTTCAGATTAAGAATTGCTATCTTGATACAGTAAACCGGTGGGGAATCGCAGTTGGATATACCTATCAGTGGGGAAGATTCACAAATGCTTCTCTGTCAGATGAGGTGATGTCTACATATGGAGCATCCAAGGTTGTAATCGAGAATAACTACCTGAACAATGTCGGTGGAGATGCGATTACAACAATGTACTGTGACAATCCTTTGATCCAGTATAATGTATCAGAGAATGCAGCAAAGCAGATTAATACAACAGATTATTCACGGCAACAGCCAAGGCTTGATGCAAATGGAAATGAGACTGGTAAACAGGACGTTGGAGCAGGACGTGTGGCAGCAGGTATCTGGCCATGGAAGTGTAAAAATGCCATTTTCCAGTACAATGAATGCTTCGCAACGCTGAATGCATCCAGCGGTAATGGTGACGGACAGCCTTGGGATGCTGACTACGGTGATGGAACAAACTATCAGTACAACTACAGTCACGGTAATACGGCAAGTACGATCATGTTCTGTGGACCGCAGTCCATCAATAATACATTCCGTTACAACATCAGCCAGAATGAAGATATGGGACCGCTGGATCCTGCTGGAAATACAGGAAATTGTCAGGTTTACAATAATACCTTCTATATTAAAGCGGGACTGAATACAATCTGGCATAGAAGTCATGGAAATGGTGGACCGGTTACAGCAGAAAATAATATTTTCTATTTTGCAGGAAGTACACCGGCAACAGTTTCAAACTGGAATCCGAGCAACAATAAAGTATTTGACAACAACCTGTACTACAATGTATCCAATTACCCAACTGATGCAAATGCAGTAAAGGTATCCGCAGGAACAGCAGTACTTGTTAATGCAGGTTCAGGTCCGGTTGCAGCAGCAGAGGACAAGCAGGCAAGACTGCATGAAGATCCGACAGCTGCTACAGTATTTGATGGATATAAACTGGCAGCAAACTCACCGGCTATCAATGCTGGTAAAGTAATTGTTGACAGAAATGGTTATTCTATCGATCATGACTTCTTCGGACATGCAATCACAGCAGTACCGGAAATCGGAGCAGCAGAAAGTGATGCAGTTACAGCACTTGTACTTCGTTCCAATACATACACAATTTCAGGAACAAATGTAAGTGATCTTCCGAAGAATACAACAGTAGAGCAGTTCCGCAACAACATCATCGTTGATACAGGTGTTACAGTTACTGTAAAAAATGGTGATAAAGTTCTTGGTGATGCAGATATCGTGAAAGGTGGAGCAACCGTCGTTCTTTCTTATGAAGGAATGGAGGATGTAACTTATACAGTAGTTGCAAGTTCTGATAAAGAACTGAAAGATGCTTATTATGAAGTAAAAGGAACAACCATGAGCGTTCCTTATACAGCTAAAAATCCGACAACAGTGAGCGAGATGAGAAAGAATATTACTGTAGCTGATACAGCAACAGTTTCTGTATTAAATGGCGGAACTGAGCTGGCAAATACAGATGCAGTAGCAGAAGGTATGACACTTCGTATCACAGCTGAAGACGGAACAACAAATGATTATACAATCGCCCAGAAGAACACATACAACTGGACTCTTGACTTTGTTAAAGGACAGCAGGGAAATGTATGGTTTGGACAGCAGAAGAACGGAACCGGTGACTGGACAAATATGACAGAGTCTGACAGAGACGGATGGCCGAACTGGTGTGTGAATACATATTATGGTCCTGGTATTGATGCTTCACAGGGTACAACTTCAACAACAGATACAAGCGTTCACGGACTGCTTTCCGCACCGCCGAACAGTGATATCTCAACAGCAATGGCATTCAGAGCACCAAAGAGCGGTACAGTATCTTTCAATGTAAAAGATGATGAGCCATACCTTCGTCAGAATGGAAATTCAGGCGGAACAGTTACATTAAGCCTTCTTGTTAATGATACAGTAAAGCAGAGTGTAACACTTCAGACCAGCCGTGAGAAAGCAACAGACTGGGCAAACTTTGATGCAATCGAAGTAAATGCGGGAGATGTGATCCGTGTAGTAACAAAGAGCAACAGCAATCCAAGCAAGCCGTCTGTTCATGTTACTCCGATTATCACCTACCTCGATACAGCGGTAGCTGATACAGAAGCACCGGATGCTCCGACAGCAGTAAGAACAGCAGATGTTACAGAGACAACAGCAAAAGTTGCATGGGCAGAAGCAAGCGATAATGTTGGCGTAGTTGGATACAATGTATATGTAAATGATACAAAAGTAAATACAGAACTTGTAACAGCCACAGAGTATGACCTGACAGGTCTTACAGCAGCTACAGAGTACAGTGTAAAAGTTACAGCAGTTGATGCAGCTGAAAATGAATCTGAAAAATCAGAGACAGTTACATTTACAACAGCAAAGGCAGCCGATACAGAGGCTCCGAGTGTTCCGACAGATGTAAAAGCATCAGATGTCAAAAAGACAGGTGCAACAATCACATGGACAGCTTCTACAGATAATGAAGAAGTTGCCGGATACAATGTATATGTAAATGATACAAAGGTAAATGATGCACTCGTAGCTACAACAGAATATGTTCTGACAGGCCTTACAGCAGGTACAGAATATACAGTAAAGGTTGAAGCAGTTGATACAAATAATAATGTATCAGAGAAAGCAGCAGTTACATTTACAACAGAAAAAGATGCTGTAAATCCTGACCCGACAGTTGTTGATAAGACAGAACTCAAGGCAACTACAGCAAAGGCAGATACAGCACTTGCAGCAACAGACAAGTACACAGCAGAATCACTGAAAGCCCTGCAGGCAGTTTACGATCAGTACGCATCCGTTCTGAATGACGAAAATGCAACTCAGGTTCAGGTTGACGAAGCAAATAAAGCCATCGCAAAAGCCCTCAATGCTCTTGTAGAAAAGAAGACAGATGACGGCAAGAAAGATGACAGCAATAAGGGTGACAATAAGAAGGATGATACAAAGGTTGATAACAACAAGAACAATTCTTCTAACCCATCCAAGTCTGACAATAAGACTACAACAAAGGTAGACAATACTAAGAAAGCAGCTAAGACAGGCGATACGACAAACGTAGCAGTTTGGGCATTTGCACTGGCAGCATCCGCAGCGGCAGCAGGCGTTGTAGTAAAGCGTAAAAAAGAGAACTAAAAACTTTGCAGTTTTGTAAATGTGAAATTTAGAAACAAGCGGGGGAGGTTATGAAAAATGCTGATCTCCTTCGCTTTGATAACATAATGGGAGGAAAGACATGAGAAAAAAAGCCTTATCAATGCTTATGGGCTTGGCTCTTGGGGTTACGACGATTTTCAGTTCTGTTGGAACAATGGGAGTAACGGTATATGCCGCTGAAAATGGCGTAACAGATGCGGAATGTACAGATAAAGATACTGCAGCACCAACACCGGACGATACAGTACCTGATGCAAACCAGTATAAATATCAGAAAGATGAACTTGCAGCATTCTGTCATTTTGGTCCAAACACATTCAATGAACTTGAGTGGGGATTTGACCAGTCAACGCAGAAAAAGCTCTATGCAGGAAGAACTCCGGATCAGATTTTTACGCTGGAAAGTGATTTCGACGCAGAAACATTAGTAAATACACTGAAAAATGCAGGATTTAAAAAGCTGATTGTAACAGCAAAGCATCATGATGGATTCTGTATCTGGAACAGTGCATATACAGATTATGACATTGCAAGTACAAGTTATAAAAATGGAGAAGGAGACATCCTTGCAGAAATTTCAGAAGCATGTACGGCAGTTAATATGGACATGGGATTATATCTTTCACCATGGGATGTAGCAGAGTCAACCTTTGGTTCAGATGGTGGATCGATCAATAATGCCTACAATGAATATTATAATAACCAGCTTGAAGAAATCCTGAGCAATCCGAAATATGGAAATAAAGGGCATTTCGTGGAAGTATGGATGGATGGAGCGAACGGTTACAATAATGTACCGCAGACATACAATTTTGAAAAATGGTTCGCGACGATCCAGAAGTATGAAGGAAAAGAAGCAGGTTACAAAGCAGATTGTATGCTGTTCGGAGCAGGAACTCATACAACAGTCCGCTGGATCGGAAATGAAAATGGTTTTGCAGATAATACGACATGGGCAAAATCAACAATCCGTGATGGTCAGATCTATAATGATGACAGTCAGCGTACCGGAGATTACAAAGGAGATCCGACGGACGGATATTCCAATGGATATGAAGATGGTAATCACTGGACAGTACCGGAGGCAGATGCAAGAATTACATCCGGATGGTTCTGGGGAACACAGAAAAATACTCCAAGAACTCTGACAAACCTTGCAGAGATGTATTTTAGATCAGTTGGTCATAATGCAACATTACTTTTGAATGTACCTCCGAATAATGAGGGAAAAGTAGACCAGGCGATTCTGGATCGTGTTGTGGAATTTGGCCAGAATGTTCAGGATACATTCAGAACCAATCTTGCAAAAGCAGATGGAACAACAATTACAGCAAGTAATGTCCGCGGCAATGATATTGACTTCAAGCCGGGAAATGCAGTGGATGATGATGATGCTACATACTGGACAACAGATGATGGGACAACAAGTGGAAGCCTGACGATTAAGTGGGATTCTGCAAAGAGATTTGATGTTGTATCAATCGAAGAGGCAATCCAGAATGGACAGCATATCAATAGCTATAAAGTTGAATACAAAGAAAATGACAATGCAAGCTGGCAGACCATGGAAAGTGGTGTGACGGTTGGATCAAAACGACTGATCAGAACATCACCAATATCTGCAACTCAGGTAAGAATTACTGTCGGAACATCAACAGGAAAAGTTCCGCAACTTAGCGAAGTTGGAGTTTATAAAGCCAGCAAAGGCTTCCAGCTGAGTGGGGCTGCTCCGGATGGAATGGATTCGACAAGTGTAAATGATACAAAGAAGTTTACATTTAGTTCTTCAGGATGGAATCCACAGACGGGAACTACTTATATTAATGGACAGAATACCTGGTCAAATAAAGCGGGTGCAAGCTTTACCTATGAGTTTGACGGAACAAAAGTATATCTGATGGGAACAAAAGATCCAGGGCATGGTCAGGCAGATGTCTATATTGATGATATGGATACTTCGGTTGCAACGATTGATACGCATGATACCGTAAGATCAACAGGAGCAAAGATTTTTGAGTCGGCGGATTTGGAAAACGGACATCATACACTGAAGCTGGTAGCAAAGACAACAGCAGCAATCGGTGTCGAGGCAGCCTATGTCATTAACAATGGCGGAAAAGGTATGCTCGAAATTGAAAATGAAACCTATACGATGAACGAAGACAGTGATCTTGCTGTCAAGATCAAGCGTGTTGGTGGAACAACAGGTGAAATCACAGCGAAACTTGAGCCAAACCCAGGAAGTGCGATTCAGAAGCATTTCAATACAGAGTTGATTTCTACCGTTCAGTTTGCAAATGGCGAGTCAGAAAAAGTAATCAGTCCTGCAGCACATGCAAACCGTGTGCCGACAACGGACGGGGATGTATATTTTACACTGGAGCTTTCAAGCAGCAGCCCGGTAATCGGACTTGCAAGCTCAGCCAAAGTAACAATTCTTGATGCTGATGCAATTACAAAAGATTCACTTAATACATTGATCACAGAATCTGAAGGATTAAAAGAACATCTTTATTCAGAAGGATGGACATCATTTACAGCAGCACTTTCCTCAGCAAAGACTGTTGCAGCAAATGAAAATGCTACAGATACACAGATCAAAAATGCATATTCTACATTATATGCAGCTAAAGAAGCTCTTGTAGTACGTACGCAATATACGGCAGATGACAGATTCCAGTTCCCGTGGAAGAACGGAACAAGTGCAATCCTGGAAGCAGAGTTTGCTACAACCATTACAGAAGCCTGTGGAGACACACAGTGGAGATGTGAAGTTAACTCAGAAAATTGGGCAAGCAATGGAAAGTATATTAATTCTCTGAATAAGACATCTACAGGAGCAGATTCAGTTGCTTATGCTTATAATGCACCGGTAGCAGGAACTTATAAAGTAACAGTAACTTATAGAAGTGGTTCTGATACGAACAAACTTGCATGGAGTGAGCAGGATGGAAAGATCACTGCCGGTCAGGTGGCAACACCGAACTCCAAGGTGAATAATGTGCTTCAGGCAAAGACTGTTGAATTTAACATGGTTGTTACAACTGCAGGAGCAGGAACTCTTGTATTTACAGCACCAGACGGAGATTCACCACAGACAGATAAATTCGATATCGAGTTAGTAAAACTGGCAGACGAAGCTGACCTTACAGAACTTCAGACAGCGATCACAAATGCAGAGGCAATCCTCAATGCAGCAGATAAAGATAAATATTCTGCAGCGGCACTTGTAGAGCTTCAGGAACTTGTAAATGCAGGAAAGCAGTTGACAACAGCAAGCTCTCAGGCAGATGTAGATGCGAAGAAAGCTGAGATCACAGCAAAGATTGCTGACATCCAGACTCAGTTCACAATTACAGCAACAGCAGGTAATGGTGGAAAGATCGCACCGACAGGAGCAACAAATGTTTACAAAGGAACATCCAAAGCATTCACGATCACACCGAATGACGGATATCATGTAGACAGCCTTACAGTAGATGGAACTGCAGTTGACGTTGTAACAGAATATACATTCTCAGACGTAACAGCAAACCATACGATTGCAGTAACATTTGCAAAAGATGCAATGACAGTTGCAAAGGAAAATCTGCTTGCAGCAATCAATACAGCAAATGAGAAGCTCGCACAGACAGACGCTTATACACCGGCTTCTCTGGAAGCACTTCAGAATGCTGTAGATGAAGCTCAGACAGTTTACAACAAAGCAGATGCAACTCAGACAGAAGTTGACAATGCAAAAGCAAATGTAGAAGCTAAGATTGCAGCACTGAAAGAGAAGGCAGACAAATCTGCACTGAGACTTGCAGTGAAAGCAGCAGAGGGTGAAGCAGCCCTGACAGATAAGTATACAGAAGAATCCATCGCAGCTCTTCAGACAGCAATTGATGCAGCCAATAGAGTTCTGGCTGATGACAACGCAACCCAGGCAGAGGTAGATGCACAGGTTGAAGCTGTAAATGCAGCAAAGGCAGCACTCGAAGAGAAGAAAGCACCGGTTGTAAAAGAGGAGCTTGAAAAGGCGGTTGCAGATGCAACAGAAGTTGTCGGAGCAACAGACAAGTATACAGAAGCATCACTTGCAGCTCTTCAGTCAGCAATCGATGCGGCAAATGAAGTTCTTCAGAATTCAGATGCAACTCAGGATGAGATTGATGCAGCAGTACAGGCTGTAAAAGAAGCAAGAGCAGCCCTGAAAGCAAAAGATGATGATAAGAAGGACGACAGCAATAAGGATGATGACAAGAAAGACGATAATAACGGATCCGATAATAATGGCGGAAATAACAACGGCAATGCGAATAACGGATCAAATAATAATGGTTCTTTCAACAATGGATCATCCAATAACGGTACTGCAAATGGTACATCAAATGTAGCGAAAGCAGCCAAGACTGGTGATACATCAAATGTAGCAGGAATGGCAATGCTTTGCCTGGCAGCAGGACTTGTTGTAGTAATGGCAAAGAGAAGAAGAACAAACTAATCTGAAGTGAGTTCCGAATTTTCAATGCAATAAAAGAATAAAAAATTCCTTCCGGGGGTTTCCTGGAAGGAATTTTTTTGTGGTTTTTATTTCAAAATCGCTTTTCTGTAATGGGATGGTGTTGCATTGATTACATTCATAAAGACCTTAGAATAATGCTGGGAATCTTTGAATCCGACCTGCAGAGCGATTTCTGTCAGCGTTAGACTTGTATTCTGCATTAACTCGATGGAACGGTTGATCCGGTAAATGTTAATGTAATTAGAAAGGGTTACCCCCATATAATTTTTGAAGATCTTACTCAGATAGCGGACAGAGATATGCAGCTGCAAGGCGATATCCTCCTGACGGATCTTCTGGGTAAAATGTTCCCGAATGTAATTCAGTGTATAAGCAACATAGCTGTTCTGAAGCTGTGGTTCGGAAAATCCATGCTCTGCCTCTGTATGGTCAAGGATATACAACATCAGGTTCATCAGTGCAACGTTAATATTTGCAGCAGAGAACAGACTGTTGGATGAAGCATAGAGAGTAATGAGCTTCTGAAGATGTTCGTCGATGACTGGATCAGATTCCATCCGGTAATAGAACTGGGCAGAAAAGAGGATCGCATGCATCAGGGTGATAGGAAAAACTCCCTCATCTTCAAGAACAATCGTGGAAAACATCTCAGGGTTAAAGTGAATATGCTGAAATTCACAGTCAGATGTGTCATTCAGATAAAAAGAATGAACTACATCGGGGAGTAACATGATAAATTCGCCCGCTGTACAGTGGATCGTTTCCGACTGAATATCCATATAACATTCACCGGAAAGAATCCGATAAATCTCAATATTTGTATGTAAGTGCCGGGCAAAACTATAACCGGCTTTACGATATTCAACAACAGCACCGGACAGGATGGAATCGGACAATGTCATCAATCCAGGTACTTCGTGTTCCTGAATCTTAGTCTCCTCAGCAGGAGGAGTAGAATGTTTATTTACTGACTGAACAGTAGTTTTTTTCTTCATGTGTAAAAAAAGCCTCCATAGATAAGCACAATTAATAAGCGTTAATCTGTATTATAACAGAAATAAAGAAAAAATGTACCGAAAAATACAAAAAATGTGAATATTTTTTTAAAAAATATAAATAAAATGTAAATTCAGAGGTTCTGAATTTGACAAAATAAGCGATTATAAAGAGTAAATTAAACAAGCACATTCAAAAGAAAAGTTTTATAATGTAGATAATTGGACATTGGGAGGAGTCTGCCCATAGGAATCGAAGGCAGAGGAATTTCATGACAATAAATTAAGATACATCAGAAACGTATCAGAAAGGGGTATTATGAGAAGAAAAATGAAATGGCGGGTACTTGCAAGTGCCTGTGCAGCAGCAATGGCTGTG
>OIEM01000652.1_pt1 | contig 16576 bp, 8 predicted proteins | sample 1581761 | NCBI WGS metagenome assembly OIEM01 (sample SAMN01760978, study PRJEB22395) | human gut metagenome | reverse complement strand
TGTTTTCGCATCCGTCGATTTCTGTTTTGGTAAGCATAAAACCATCAACTGCAAGAATGCCGCCCATATAACCATTCGTAGTCGGAGAAAAAAGATTTCCGCTATTCTTACAGTTCCTGATTGCAAAAGATGTATTTGCATTTTCCTCAGTCTTATAATAAGCCGTAAAACATGCAATTCCACCTGCCTCTACTTCACTGCTGATGTCTCCTGTATTTTCACAGTTTTCAAGTTCCAGATTCCAGTCATTTCCTATATTTGTTGTATAACAGAGAATACCTGCTGCATTTTGTCCGGATGAAACAATCTTTCCATGATTGACGCAGTCAGACAGAACCACATTTCCTTTCTGCATTGCCAGATGATGAACGATCCCGGCACCTTCTCCTTCTGTAAAGTCTACTTCATTCGTACATCCCGAGACAGTAAGTGTACTGTCTGTTTTTATACATGCATCTGCTGCAATGCCAGCATAATAATGATTTGTCGAAAAAACTTTTCCTGCATTTTTGCAATTTTCAATCGTAACGGTATATCTCGGATCTGACAAATACACAGAACCTGTGATTCCTCCTGTATTGGCATTATCAGATATAACAGTTCCATTATTTATACAGTCACTGAGAATCCCATCCTCTCCCATGACCACCACGGAAAAATCTCCCGTAATTCCGCCTGCTGATAATGAGGTTCCTTCTGAGTCCTCTTCATTCACCTTAGCTTCAACCGTTCCCTCGTTTACACAGCCTGTGATCCTGGCAGAATTCGAACCTGCAATTCCTCCCAGGGAATGGGCAGAAGCACTTCCTTTTTCTGCTTCTATATTTCCTTTATTCACGCAATTCACAATCCCTGCAAAATCTTCTGCATTTTCATCCCTGTCACTTTCCACAGCCGATACTGCTGATGAAAAATCTCCTGTAATTCCCCCCAGGTAAGTCAGCCCGCTTTGCCCGTTCTTCAAATCTTTTACTGCTTTTACAGTTCCATCAAACTCCCATCCACTGATCGTGCCAGACGCACTTCCGGTAATTCCTCCGTAATATCCATCATATCCAATCACAGTACCATTTACTGTACAGTCCAGAATCTGCGTTTTAGCTGCATTTCCGGCAATCCCTCCAGCTTTGGAAGCATCCCCTGATACTTCAATATATACATCCGTCAGATTCAGATTTTTTATCGTAGCACAATATACATCTGCGAATAAACCGCTATAATCTGATGAAGCATCTGCGTTGTCTTCCTGAAGATCTCTATTCTGATACAGGCCACTGATCGTATGTCCGTTTCCGTCAAATACACCAGTAAACATCGCTTCTGCTCCGATCGATCTCCAGTCATACTCCGGTCGCTCTGTGCCCCAGTTTTCATAATCAGAAGCATCATTAAGACTGATATCTGCTGTCAGGATATAATTTTGAGTACGATATTCCGTACTTCTATTCTCCGGATCCGAAAGGAGTTCTGATAGATACTGCAGTTCCTCCGCAGAACTGATCTCATAAGGTGAGTTCTCAGTTCCATCTCCACCCGCAAATACCCTGGCAGCCTCTCTGTACATCGTTTCCCCGACATCTCTGTGCTGATGTTCGTACGGCTGTACGATACTTTCTTCTTCCTGGACTTCATCATCCGCTTTAACAAAATTTCCCGTCATAATGCCCAGCATACTGACACCAAGTGCCATAAATAAAAACTTCTTTTTCATCCTCGCTCTCCCCTGCATGAATTTTTTATTCCTGTAATTTTATCATAACATATAGTAACGAAAATCTGTTGTTTTACTGAGTTTTTTTATAGCAAAAACACAGGGAGACTGCAATCTCCCAATTCTCAGTCTCCCTGTCGATCATTTTGTTTATTCAGATATCTGCAGACAGCTTCTTTCATTTTCTGGATATCCAGCGGTTTCACCAGGTGTGCATTCATACCTGCTTCCATACACTTCTTCTCATCCTCATCAAAGGCATTTGCAGTCATGGCAACGATATTCCTGGTAATAGCCATACCAAGTCCTGTCCCTTTAATTCCACTTTGGGTAGATGTCCGTTCTCTTGAAAAGGAATCAAACACATGTGCCTGAAATTCTTCAGACATTCCGATTCCATTATCCCGGATTCTGAATTCAAAGGCAGTAAATCCCTTTCTGTTACATGGTTTCTCGGATACGCGAATATTGACCAACCCACCTACCGGAGTAAATTTAATTGCATTACTTACTATATTTAAAAGAATCTGGTTCAGACGTAATCTGTCAGTGATAACATTCTCATGGACAACATCTTGTGTGTCAATATAAAGATCCTACTGTTTTTGCCTTATTTGCATGTTCAGCAGAGGCGAGAGCAAGCCGAAGGGCATCTTCCTGCTGCAGTTCCCTTTCTCTCTGGTCTGTCACATCATGTGTCAGAAACAGAATATCTGTCACCCTGCCATCCTTATCACAATTCTGAACAATGGCACTTACTTCTATCCACTGTCTGTCCATGTTACGATAAATATACCGAAGAATCTTATGTTTTTCAAACCGTTCACTGATCGTGTCAAGATCTGTAAATTCAAGATAGTCATTCTGGCATTCCGGCAGCATATAATTATCATGGATCAGTTTCCTTATCCCACAGACATTCTGGCATTGTTTCAGGACATTTTCCTTATCCGCCTGGATTTTTAACCATTCTACTTTCTGATCTTCCAGATGAACTATAAATATATTGGTAAATACCATTCCAAGTGCCTTCAATGCTTTTGTAAGCTCCTCATCCCGTTTCTGGCTATAATGAAGTGCATTTGACAATTCTTCATTCTTCTGCAAGGCACTGACATCCTGATAGGTCACATAGATATATTTTTTCTTTCCAACGATGAGATAGGAAAGGTCTGACTGTATATAAAACCATTTTCCCTGCGGATTTCTTTTTCTGTAAAAAATCATAAATGCCGCCAATGTGTTCTTTTACTACTCCACCTCCAAATTCATAAACTTTGGTCACCAGTCCATCCAAGAACTCACGGTCATGAGAAACAACAATCACCGTTCCATCAAATTCCTTGATAGCTTCTTTCAATACATCCTTTGAGCGCATATCCAGATGGTTGGTAGGTTCGTCCAAAATAAGGAAATTCACCGGTTCTAACAAAAGTTTTATCATGGCAAGACGACTCCGCTCCCCACCCGACAGTACCTTTACTTTTTTATCAGAAGCCTCGCCTCCAAACATGAATGCTCCCAGAATATCACGAATTTTTAAACGAATATCCCCTTTTGCCACATAATCAATCGTATCAAAAACACTCAGATTTTCATCCAGCATCTGAGCCTGATTCTGAGCAAAATAACCAATCTGTACGTTGTGCCCGATGGTCAGTTTACCTTCGTATGGGATTTCGTCCATTATACATTTCACCAAAGTGGACTTACCTTCCCCGTTCTTTCCGACAAAAGCCACCTTCTCACCTCTATTAATAGTCAAAGTCACATCGTGGAAAACAAGATGACTGCCGTATACTTTCTTCACCCCGTCACAAATGACCGGATAATTGCCGGAACGCATGGCAGGCGGAAACTTCAACCGCAAGGCTGAATTATCTTCATCATCAATTTCAATAGGAACTATTTTTTCCAATTGCTTGATGCGGCTCTGCACCTGGACAGCCTTGGTAGCCTTATAACGGAAACGCTCTATGAAATCTTCCGTATCCTGAATTTGCTTCTGCTGGTTCTCGTATGCACGCAATTGCTGCTCACGACGCTCTTTGCGCAATACCACAAACTCATCGTAAGCCACTTTATAATCATAGATATGCCCGCAAGATATTTCAATCGTACGATTGGTCACATTATTAATAAATGCGCGGTCGTGACTCACCAATACAACGGCCCCCGCACTTGTCTTCAAAAAGTTTTCCAACCATTGAATGCTTTCTATATCCAGATGATTGGTAGGCTCGTCCAACAGCAACACATCGGGCCGTCGCAACAACAACTTGGCCAACTCTATACGCATACGCCAACCACCACTGAACTCGGATGTAGGACGGTTAAAATCTTCCCGGTTAAATCCTAACCCCATCAATGTACGTTCTATCTCAGCCGTATAATTGGTACCTCCCATCATCAGAAAGCGTTCATTGTCATGTGTGAATTTCTCAATCAGTTTATGATAGTTTTCTGAATCATAGTCTGTTCTATCCGCCAATTCCTGATTCATTCTCTCAATACTAGCCTGCAAGTCAAAGATATGTTCAAAAGCCATCTCCGCCTCTTCCATCACAGTATGTTTATCACTCAGAATCATGACTTGAGGCAGATAGCCTATCGTCACATCACGCGGAACAGAAACACTACCTGAAGTAGGCGCCTGTATTCCTGCCAATATTTTAAGCATAGTAGACTTACCGGCCCCATTCTTCCCGACCAGCGCAATACGATCTCTCTTATTGATAACGTATGACACGTCCTCAAACAGAGGCGTTACTCCAAACTCTACTTTCAAATTATCTACTGAAACCATTCGTTTTTATCCTTTTGCAAAAGTGGCAACAAATATACGGTTTTATATGTAAAAAAGATAAAATACAAGTAAATAAAAAAGGCCCTTATCCTTAACAAATAGGATAAAAGCATTAAAACGTGTTAGAGAACATATTTTTTTAGTTGTTTTATTTGCAAAATTCACTAAAGTCCGTACCTTTGCAATGTGTTTTTCATAGTATTAGATTTAAGGTTAACAAAGGTTGGAGCAAGGCGTTGCTCCTTTTTTTATGTCTACATTTTCGAGAAGAGATTTTTTCACTTTATACTTTACTCCTGCTAATTTCAAACTAGAACTTAATGACTAACTTCCTCGGAGAGCTAAATAACGACTTCACCATTTGTTGGTAACATCGTAAGCTCCCAAGAGTCTGTGCAAAACCTTAGAAGCTATATTTAATTGTCACCTATTTTTTATATATTTATGGAAAGAAACTAGACAACATATCTATAAACTACATAGTAGGAGAAAACAGAAATCAAATTCAAATGATACCTCTCGACCAATTGATTGCTCCAAATTCTTGGGCAAGGATTATCAATTTATTTATGGATATCTTGCCTATAAATGAGCTTGGGGTTAAACATGTCAAACTTCAATAAAAGGAGCCTACCGTATAATCCTGCAACATTACTAAAATTGTATTTATATGGTTATAAGTATTCAATAAGGTCATCAAGAAAACTGGAGTACTCCTGTAAGGTAAATGTGGAATTATGATAGCTATTAGGAGGCTTAACGCCCTCTTTTCGGACAATCGCTTATTTCAAAAAAAATAATGCGAAGGCTTTTAGAAAAATCTTTAAATAGAATCATAAATTGAGGACCAAACCTCAAATATCTAGGAATGGTCCTCGATCTATTCGAACTTCAATACTTAAATAAAACCTCTGCCTTTTTAACAAACATCTCTTATAAAACTCTTTTTTTCATTGAATTTACTTGAGATCCATTTCTGAATTTGATGGCAATATACGAATATCGAAAATATCTCCTGTCATATTCTTTAATCTAGCGGCAATTTTCAATGTTATATTTTTCTTACCACGGGTCAATTCAAAAGGAATAGGAATATATTTTGCATAATTCTTCGTGACCAACCCTTCATCACCTAGACTACGCACAAATGATTTAATCACCTGTCCATCTATCAACAAATCAAAAGCAAATTCATCCTGATCATTCCCCCGAAACGCAATATAAAGTGTCTGCTCCTTATCTGGAAGTGATGCTAAATTATACATAAAATATCCTCCATTGACTGCACGACGCCATGATGAAATATAATCATATTTTCCTGTAATATTACTCACCTGCTCTATCTTATGCATTCGTTCAGAATCAGTATCTCCTATACAAATAGCATCTACATTTATCGTTCCTAAATTTTGATTCATATTGACATAATAGCTACCATCCCAAACTGTTTTTATATACTCTTCTTTGTCATCAACATGAATCATGTAAATAGCATATCGACTAAAATTTATCCTATTGTAAGGAACCAATTTTACAGATTTTCCTTCTTTCGGATTATAGATAAATAATAATTCCTTCCCAACTACTCGTCTGATATTACCTTTTATTTCATTCAATGTTCCAAACAAAACAGGAGTATCTGACATAGGAATCATTACATTACTAACAGTTTTACGCTCATGTCGGAATTCTTCTTTCCCAATATTAGTATTGTCTATTTTAGTCGCTAACACAATAGGCCCGTAAGTCATAGCAAGATATCTTTCACTATTTTTTAAAGGTACAATTTCTAATAGAGGTGTAAATGTCACTTTAATTTCATCCCCATCTGACCATTCACGTGATATTGTAACATAACCTTTTTCTGATTTTATGCCTTTCACAATTTTATTATTTACTCTCACAACCATACTTTTATTTTTGATCCAAAAGGGGATCCGTATTTTTAAATCTATTTGTTGTGTAGATGAAGACTTTATAGTAAGTAATGTCTGATCTTCGTCAGGAAAATTAGTAGATTGAGTAATCATAATGTTCTTTTCATTCCAGTCCAACGTTGATGCTATAAACATATTTACATAAAGTGAATTATCTTTATGTGCATAAATCATTTTCGCAAACTTTGCTGGAGCTTCAAATCCCGTACCTGTACAACACCAAAATGAATGATACCTTGTTCCATATATTTTATAATGACCAGGCCGCATAGGAGTATAATAAACACACATTCCTTCTTCCGGGTCATAATTAGCTAAAATATGATTATAAAGTACACGTTCATAATAATCAATCCTATCTACTCTGCCATCAGTTTGATAAAGACTTTCAGTCAATCGCATCATATTAACTGAGTTACATGATTCTGGACCACCATATTGTGGTATTTTCTTTTCAAACATACTTTCCTCGAAAAAATGCTCTCCAGTACTATTTCCACCATTTATCCATGTATGCTTTTGAACAACAATATCCCAAAAACGAGTAGCAGCATCATTGTAAGCCTTATTATTCGTATATCGATAAACTGCATTAAAACCTGTAAATTTAGGTATTTGTGTATTAGCATGCCAACCGTTCAGTATATCCTCTCCTTTGGAAAGAGGTACCCACATATCCTCATCATTTAATTTTTTAGCCCATTCTAAATATTTCTTATCTCCAGTTATCTTATATACGTCTATATAAGATTCATTAATAGATCCATGTTCACATACCAACATTTTTTGAATGTTCTCATGATTCAATTTATCTAATACCTCATAACCAAACCAATCTGCCATTCCCATTAATATTCTTTTAGCATCTTGTATATGACATCGCTTATAAACTCCATAAAGTCCTAGCATAATTTTATTCATAATATACACAGGTTCCCAAGTTTGGTTGATTAGAGGATTGGATGTCGTAAAATCTCCATCAATCATATCTTCAAACACTTGCTTACCATTAACAGTAGCTAATAAATAACCATCTCCATGAGCTTTTTGACAAAGCAGTAACTCATTGACAATATAATTTAATCTATCAAGAATCATTTTATCATTTGTTGTCTGATACATCATAGACATGGAGGACATATAAAAACCAAGAATATGTCCAGCTAATGGTCCGCCTCCCCACACATCTTCTGATTCCCAAAAAGGATAGGGTTGAGCTTTAGGAGTCAATCCTGCCTCACGTCTAAACCAAGATAACAATCTATCTGGCTCCAACGTTAAAAGATATTGATGATCTAAATCCTGAATATGCTTAAAGTACTTGTCCGTAATTCGAACCTCACTCAATGAAAAAAGATCTATTCTATTTTTAGATAAAGGCTTAGTAGTTCCCCACATATAAACATTTGATATGCAGGACATCACAATTACAAACAATAATATTTTATATTTTTTCATGTCAATATTTATTATATATTTTCAAGTTGAGAACAAAAATCAATTACTTTTGCAAATAATTCGGATTTTGAGTTAATTTTGGATTTGAAGTTAAAACAACCTCTGGTATAGGGAAAACACTACGGTAATCTCCTTTAGGCTTATGTGACAACCAACTTTTTTTAGTAAACAAACCAAAACGAATCATGTCCCTTCTTCGGTGAGCCTCCCAAACAAATTCCCACCCCAACTCATCATACAATCGTCCGAACTCAACCGGGTCTTGATTACCTGGATCTACAATATGATATTTCTCTACATAACCATATTGATAAATAGAATTAGCTTTAAGTTGCTCATCCGTAACCATTATTTTTTCTGGATGATCTCTAAAAGCTCGTTCCCTAACCTGAGAAACCAAAGCACCAGCCCCCGGCTGCCCCGTTCGCAGTAAACACTCTGCTTTCATCATCAACACCTCAGCAAAACGGAAAAAAGGGAAATCAGTATCAGAAGAAGAAGGAGTCTGAGGAGCGACCTCAAATTTATTCATGCGCCACCCCTCAAATTCTTTTACATAACTAGCATCAGGTATCTCTTTTACAATGATAAAATCCTCACCTATATTATCATAAATCCCCTTTAGTATTTCACCGTTACTACTATATTGTGCTCCTCTAAGCCATGTATCATCTATACGACTATCATCTTCATCATAAGTATCAGCAAACTGAGTTATTGCCATTGTTGTTCCACTTCCCCAAGGAGTTGCTTCCAAATTAAATTTATCTTTTAACTGAGCTTGCCAAGAACGCATATGCATATCATTTCCTGTTGCAATAATTTTATCATAAGGTACTGCTAAAATAATTTCTTTTGAAGACTCAACTCCAGATGATCTGAATGAATCTTTAAAATTTTGAGAGAGCATACAAGGGCTATTATTGATTATATCGTTACATTGTACAATACAATCCTCCCAATGAGCCGTTCCTGTATACACTTCAGCGTTCAAATACACATTCGCCAACAATGTCTTTGCCGCCCATTTATTAAATCGTCCATACATAGCACCTCCTTGCTCCTCGCTTAAATAAGGTATAACTTCAATCAGTTCTTTTACTATAAAATCAAAGATTTCCTTACGAGAACTTTTTTCTGGCATTTCATCTGATGTAGTAATTACCAAAGGAGCATCTCCAAAATTATCACATATCAACCAATAATAAAAAGCTCTAGCTGCTCTTAGTTCCATTATTCCTTGTTCCTTTGCCTCCAAAGAAGGAGCGGGTACTTTACCACTCTCAATCAATTCTATAGAATAATTAGCAAATAAAGCTCCCCGATACATCCAATCCCAAAATTCTTTAATATTAGCCAGCTCAGAATTCCAATCATGATAATGAAAATGCATATATTGGCCACCATCATACCAACCTGTGGCAGTAGGAGGAGATACTATTGCATCTCCAGTCACTTCATTCGCTGTCCAAAATCCCGTATGGCTAAACACTCCACGTAAAGGTGAATATACACTTGAAACCACAGATTTAAAATCTTTTACCGTATATTCATAACTATCCTGTGTTATTGAAGAATATACTTTTTCTGTTAAATCATTACTACAACATGACATTATTCCCGCCAAGCTTATAGAAGTAACTATACCTACTATCTTATTTATTGTTTTCATAATATTTAGAATTTAAATGACATACCAATTGTATAAGTTCTAGCCGAAGGATATCTATAACGATTATCTATACCTGGATACATTCCGTTTACAGGAGTTTCCGGATCTATACCACTATATCCAGTAATAACAGCAAGATTAGAAACAGAACCAAAAAAACGAATATTTTTCAACCAATTCCATCTTGTATTCCAAGTATAGCCTAAAGTCAGATTATCAATCTTCCAATAGTCACCATTTTCAATATGATAACTTACGTAAGCCAGTGGTTGATCTACAGCAAGAGGACGTTTCCCAAAGACAGGATCAAAAGCTTTCTCCATTACATTCCATCCTGCAGTAAACATAGCAGGTACCCCATGAAAAGCAGCAGCCGAATTCCATATTTGAAAACCAAAAGCCCCACGCATTGTAAGACTTAAATCAAAATTTTTATATCCAAAAGTGTTATTCCAATTCACATAATGTTTCGGCAAGCCATTACCTAATACTTTTTTATCAGAAGGAAGCGCATCATTTATAGATTTTGGGGTTCCATCTTCACCCTCTATTATCCAATGCCCATCATCATCTATATCAATAGACTTATATCCCCAAAAATTACCGAAAGATTGCCCCTCTTGTATTCTGTGTGTTGCCTGCCACATAGGAGATCCCGTTGTCCCCGTATCTAAATATGTACTTGCAACAAATTTACCAGAAAGTGTCACTAATTTATTTGCATTACTAGAATAGTTTATATTTGTTACCCATTGAAAATCTTTTGTTGAAACAGGCGTTACCTGTATAGAAACTTCTACCCCTGTATTACGTATAGACCCTCCGTTAGCTTGTATTGTAGGAAATAAATATGGAGGTGAAGGAACATTATATTCCCAAATCAAATCCTTAGTTGTTCTTCTATAATAGTCAATGCTTCCGGTTAACCGATTATCAAAAAAGCCAACATCTAGGCCAACATTAAGTTCCTCTTTCTTTTCCCAACGGAGATCTGGATTCGTATTGGAACTAGGATGAACAGACTTAATCCAAGTGCCATCATAATATGCATAATCATTAAAATTAATCGAACGAAGAGACATATAAGGAGAATATGGTTCCGTACCTGTAATACCAAATCCCGCACGTATTTTCAATGCAGAAAGAGATGACACATCCTTTAGAAAATTCTCTTCCACTATATTCCATGCTACAGATACAGCTGGAAAAGTTCCCCACTTATAATTCTTACCAAATTTAGTAGATCCCTCCTGTCTTATACTAGCAGATAAAATGTATTTTCCTTTATAATTATAATTCAAACGAGCAAAATAAGCAATCAACAAATTCTCCCTTTTCTCCGAATCTTCATTAGCTTTTCCATCACGTAAAGCTTGACCTTCACTCATATTATTATATGTATAATCATCTGAAGGAAAATCCCAATTTTGCATCCAATAATCTTCATACCCACTTTTCATCCAACTATACCCTCCCAACAAAGTAAAATTATGATCTTTAAATAATGTCTTATTGTATTGAACTGTCAATTCAGATAATGTTTCATATGTAGATTGTGTACCACGAGATGCATATCCATTCTTACCATTTTTAGTAGTTGAAGAATGTTGCTTCGTTTCATAATATCCTCGGATCTGATTAAAAATATTTTTAGATGCAGTATATTTAATATTTAATCCTGCAATAGGAGTAAATGCCAAATTAGCAAACATTCTTAAAGCAGTTTCCTTATTCTCTCCCTCTGTTTCCCATAAAAGAGCCAACGGATTTAAATAATCATTAATAGGTCTCTCTTTCCAATTTCCATTTTCATCTCTAACAGGATCTGTAGGATTAAATTGAATCGCTCCTGCATAAACATCTGTTTTATATCCACCACCATCTGCACCATCAAAATATTTTTTTAGAGAACCATTCAACCCTGCATTAATACGCAATTTATCATTAAACATGCGATGAGTAACCTCAATGCGTGGATAAATGATCTGGTTGTCCGAACGTTGAATTATACCCTCCAAACTCCTATATTCAAGACTTGCCAAATAATTAGTTGTCTGACTTCCTCCTCTTAAACTTACATTATATACTTGTGAAATAGGAGTACGAGTTATTTCATCCAACCAATCCACATCACCACCATAATCAGTCGCACCACCATACCCTCCTTGAGCTACTTTCTCACGATATTGACCTGCTGTCATCATTGGCAACTTTTTCACGATCTGTTGAATAGAAATATAAGCATTCACATCTACTGTTGTTGGCATTTCCCCATTTACATGTTTTGTAGTAATAAGAATAACTCCATTAGTACCACGTGTACCATAAATAGCTGCTGCCGAACCATCTTTTAATACATCTATTTGTGCTATCTCATCAGGAGAAACAGAATTTAATGCTCCAGGAATTCCATCTATGAGAATTAACGGAGTGGTGTTTTGCCCTAATGTTGTGATACCACGCAAAGATAATTGGGAAGAAGAAAGAGGATTGGCATCTGGGGTTATAACAGCTAGTCCCGGAACTTGTCCACGAATCATCTGAGCAGCATCTGGAGAAGGGACCTTCAAAAAATTCTCTGATTTTACAGTGGCAATAGAACTAGCGACCTCCCCTTTCCGCTGTGTTCCATAACCAATAACAACAACTTCATCTAATAATTCAGAATCTTCTTTCAAAATAACTGATAAAGCCTTACCTCCCTTCTGTACTTTCAACTGTTGAGATTTAAATCCAATATATGATATATCTAATAAGGCATTTTCCTGAACTTCCAGCATAAAAATTCCATCAATATCTGTAATAGTACCATTTGAAGTCCCTTTTTCTTTAACTGTTGCTCCAACCACAGGGGCTCCATTTACATCTTTTACAATACCACTAATTTTAATTTTTTGTTCATTCGCTACTTTTAGTTCCTGAATTCTTTTAATAACAATATTCTTCCCTTGTATTTCATAAGAAACATTTTGTCCTTTCAAAATCTGATTAATAGCTTCATCCAATTGATTAGCATCTATTGTTACCATCTTCCGAATATCCAAATCTCCAGCAATATACACAAATGAGAAACCACTTTTAGTTTGTAATTCCATCATCGCCTTTTTCACTGAAACATCATTCATTTTCAACGATATAAGTTGAGAGTACACACTTAAATTTAGGCATAATACAGCCCCGACCATCAAGATGGCCCTCCTTTTGTAATTCATAAATTTAGAATTTAAAAAATTAAAAACTTTTGTAGGAAGGCGATTTTAAGAAATATTTTTATTACTTTTGTCACATTCCTCAAAAAAGATCTCACATTTGACATTTTGAGGGAATAATATGGAAGCCGGGAGATTTCGCAGATCTTCCGACTTTTTTATATCCAGTCTTCCCACCCTTATTTTACGTACTTCTATTCATAGTTCTTTTTATTTAAGATTAGACAAATAGTTAATATAAAATTATTTCTTTATCATTTAAAGTATAATGTACCTTTTCCGTTGCTGATAATGCCTCCAGAATATCTCTAACACTTTGACCGTTTTTATTAAAATTTCCATAAAAACGAATTTTTTTTAAAGCATCATTAGCAAATTTAATTCGAACGCCATAATTACGTTCCAATATTTGTGCTACTTCTGGTAAAGGTATTTCATCAAAGAAAAGTCTACCGGTTATCCATTCTATATTTATTCCATCCCTTTTCCATTCTTTTTTCATAGTCTTTACTCTTTTATCTAATATCACCTGTTCATTAGGTAATAATAATAATTCCTCCTCTCTCTGAAGCTGATTATTTAAAACAATTCTTCCTTCTAACAGAGACACAACAACTTCTTTATCTTCAGGATAATCTCTAAAATTAAATTTAGTTCCAAGTACTCTTACTTGTAACTCTTTTGTTTTCACATAAAAAGGCATTTCAATATTACGAGCAACCTCAAAATAACCTTCACCTTGTAACTCAACATCACGATTGTATACTCCAAAATTTTGTGGATAAATAATACGTGATCCAGCATTAAGTATCACTATAGTACCATCTGGCAAACGGAGTCTTGTTTGTGATCCTATAGGTGTTTCCACCTCTATCCCCGTTTCCGTTAAAACATTTTTAAGATTACTTTTACCCCTCCAATACGAGAAATAAGAGATAAAACCTATTATTGATATAAAAGCCACATATTTATAGACTATTTTCCATCTTAGCCTCTTCCTCATCATCTTGTTCTTTTGATATGTATCCACCCGTTTCCTAAATAACTGGAAAGCCTCATCTTTATTATATATAGAGTTTTTCATATCACTTATGGCAGAAAACCAAATTTCTTGCCGCTGCATAAAATACTTTTCATTTTCCACAGACGCAGCTATCCACTCCTTCAGTTCATGCACAGCATTTCCATCCAACTCATTACTTAAATAGGATACTATTAATTCATCAATATGTTCTTTTTCTGCTTTCATCTTTGTTGTTTCTAAAGTGAAGACGATTTATTTTAAATACAGGGTAGTCCTAAAAGAAACTTTTTTCTGTTTCAACACGAAAAAAATAAAATCAAAGCAATTAAATATTTGCTCAATTCAGTCTGAAGGAAAGATAATGCATTCTTTATATGATACTTAACCGTATTTATAGAAATACCTAATTCCTGAGAAATTTCTTCATATTTTTTCTCCTCAAATCTGCTTTTTTCAAAAACACATCTACATTCAATCGGTAGTTTGTCTATTGCCATACGGATTTCATGCTCCAATTCACGTTCCAATAATATTCCCAAAGGATAATTATCTGACTGCAAATACTTTTCTTCAGACATCTCTTCCGGTACTAGAACTGAAAATGAAATTTCCTTTTTTTCAGATCCAGATTTCAGATAGTCTATACAACGATTACGAACGGCCTTTATCAGATAACTTCTAATAGAAATAGTAATGTTTAAAGTTTCTCTGATTTCCCAAAGGTGAAAAATTACATCTCCGACTATAGTTTCCGATAAAAAATTATCGTTCAAATATTGATTTGCTACATGACACAAAAGAACATAATGATAATCATAGATGTATTTATAAGCATCTTCGTTGCCATTTTTCAGTTGTTCTACTATCAGTTTCTCTGTGTTTTCCATTTTATTTCTTTTGGAAAAGGAATAAAGTTAACGGGAACAAATTTAGAAATTAATTCTGAGTAACCTTATAAAAGTGCAAAAAACAAATCCGTTAATCTTATTATCACACCTTAAATGGTTACAATAAAGACTAACGGATTTCCCTATTCTAGTTTTACAAACTATATCCAACACCTCAGATAAAACGAATCTGAATCATCCCTCCATAAGGATTAAAATCGAAAAGAATCTTATCAGCATCCTTCTTTAGAAAAAGCTTTTTCCCATCTTGCCTAATCTCCGAAACTCTATTTCCCACAGATTTCAATACCATAGTCAGTGGTTCCGTAAATAATTGTGCATTCATATCCAAATGAGGAGTTATGTTATAGCCGTTTTCTTTTTCTAGCACATTCAAGCGAATTTTTTCTCGTTCTTTTGTATAGGCAGCCACCTCTCTAAATGTACCCACCCATATTTTATTTTCCAGAGCCTTTACCTTACTAAAATGTTCCCACAATATTTCGGGATTCAGAAAAGCATCATATCCTTGCGATATTCCATGTATCATTGCCACTCCCCATCTACCGGAGTTTACCAAGCTTTCCACCCATTTATCTAAAGACTCAGGAGTTGATTTCGATTTATCTCCCCCGATGGGATATTGTTCGGTACGTGTACCTACCCTGTTCTTTGAAGTTATTTTTAATATATCACTATTAACAGCATTGAAAGGATAACAGAATGTACGCGGTATTTTTCCTGTTTTCTCATAAAGTATACTGTCATTCTTCTCTACTTCCATTTTTACTTCCTCCAAAGAAACACGCTTTAAATTCGTATGTGACCAGCTATGACTGGATATTTCTTGCCCTTTGTCACTCATCTCTTTAATTTGCGCCCACGACATTCTCGGTTTTCCCTGCATAGCACTTTCATTCTCTATACATTTACCCCATATCCAGAAAGTACCTTTAAAGCCATATTTTTCCAATTTAGGGAAAAGCAACGTATAGTGTTCCTGTAAACCATCATCAAATGTATAACTAATAGCACATACTCTGTCACCCTTATAAGGTGCCACATAAACATCTTGTGTGAACCCGTTATCCCTGATCTCAGCCCCTGTCTGTTTCACCAATTCTATTCGAGGCGATGATTCCGGCATAGAAACATACTCTTCATATACTCCCGGACGGACAAGTATAGATATTGTTTTCTTGCCACCACCAACTGCCGCATTCACTGCTTCCTGAACTGTAAAGAAATCCCCACTCCCATCTTTCGCCACCACATAATCATAACGTCGCACATATTTTGCCAAAGCCGGCACTTCTTCCATCAAAGCGTCCACAACCAACCCGGCAACTATACGTCCACCATATATATTCAAGTGAGTATTATCAATTTTCCCTTCCGGACAAAATTCATATTGTCCTGCTGGAATCCACATAAACAATTTTCTTGAATTCTCGACTCCCATACCGGTAACCAAGTCATGGGTCAATTTATTCAAATCAATAAAAGGTACATTCATTTCTCCGGCCACCCGACGGGGAGATTCCAGATATTCCCCATGGGTATCAACCAATACCGGACCTTCTTTTTCATAACTACCCTTTATCTCCGTCACACCTTTAGGAGGGAAATTACGACGGACTATAGAATTGAACAGTACAGGATTTCCTCCCTTAGCACGTGTTTCATTCACAAAACGTCTTAAATTATCATCAAAGGTACTTCCGGGTTCTGTATGTAATGTGGCTCTAGGTTTCTCATCATTATGCCCGAACTGAATAAATACATAATCACCTTTATGAATTTTAGAAAGCACTACATCCCAACGTCCTTCATTGATAAAACTGAGTGAACTTCTTCCATTCATAGCGTGAT